>PJEL010000680.1_pt1 | contig 39337 bp, 35 predicted proteins | sample 1853271 | NCBI WGS metagenome assembly PJEL01 (sample SAMN08108733, study PRJNA415343) | Invertebrate metagenome, whole genome shotgun sequencing project. | host: Globobulimina | place: Sweden: Gullmar Fjord | collected 2015-08
GACGGCACTTGGTTTTAGTCTCAAGGCTCGTTAATAGTACTTCCAATACAGATTAAAAACATGATTTAGATGCCTTCTATTGAAAGTTAGGAAGTCTACTACCTTATACGCTACAACCCCTCCTTACTTTTAAAAAGACACAAAGCAAAAAACCCGTTAATCTTTCAATTAACGGGCTTTTCTTAATGTGGCGGTGAAGTAGAAATTTTAACTCTACGTCGTAGGTTCTGTGCAACAAACCCATTCTTTGGTTTTTAAATCCTTATAAAGCAAAAAGCCCGTTAATCTTTCGATTAACGAGCTTTTCTGAATGTGGCGGTGAGATAGAGATTTAAACTCTACGTATAGGTGCTGCGCTACAAACCCATTCTTGATTTATTCCTACAAATCCAAGACGAAAAAAAACCGCAACTCGTAAAAATTGCGGTTTCTTAGAATGTGGCGGTGAGATAGAGATTTGAACTCTAGAAGGGCTACAAACCCTTGCCGGTTTTCAAGACCGGTGCTTTCGACCACTCAGCCATCTCACCTGAAGTAAACAAATAAGCTTGTAAAACAATGCTTGCTTGAGAACGAGGCGAATACTAAAGTCTCTAGAATACGTTGTAAAGCACTATTTTAGCATTTAAGTTTGTTTGCTAAAAAAATAGCCGAATTCACGACAAAAATAATACAATCTAGTTTGTTCAGGGTTATATAATTAAATTCCCTCGAAATTAACATCATTAATTTTTGTAACTATCAATGAGGATATTTATCTCTTTTATGTGTTTTGGTTCTCTTAGCTTTTGATTAACTCTCTCAAGCAATTCTTTTTGGGTACCTTTTTTTACTGCTATACGAATATTCGCAAGTGCCAAAGGCTCTGAGGCTAAAAATACTTTATCGTTAAGTCCAAGATTTTTTAATACATAGACTGCAGACAGCTCAGAATGAATCACCGCATCTAACCTTCCTTTCGATAACAAATGAAAATTGGTTTCAAGTTTACTTTCATTAGTGAAGAAACGATTATTTGCCTTGGCCTGATCAAACTTAGCCCCATAGCTCCAACCTAACAATGTACCAATATTTAATCCGTCTAGTTTATCAACTGTCTTTATCAGTGGTACTTGGGGTTGACTGAAATAAACAGATACTCTCTCCTGATAAAATGGTTCAGAGAAATCAAGTGTTTGCATACGCTGTTCTGTTTTCAATATGCCTATGATAATGCCATCACCAACCGCAGCTTGCTGAAGTCCGCGCTTAAAAGGTACTGTTTTCACTGTGTAAGACTGATCTATAGCCTTAAAGGTCAGATCAACAATACGCATGTACAAACCCGTTTGTTGGCCCTTTTCGTGATAGAGGTATGGGGGGTAGTCGGTGTAGGTATTTACCTTTATCGAGTCAACCGCATGAACATTTATATGGGTTGAAATGAATGGTAATAATACCCCTATGATGAATACATGTTTCACCATAGAGCTAATATTTGGCATATTTATCACTTATCTTAAAAACTATGTAGAAATTTTGGTCGTTGGTATGAATTTGATACACACCAATAGCCCTACTTAATATACCCATCAAAATTACAATTTAAAAGCCTTTTCGGACCTACGATATGGCTACGCATCATGCTGCCCTTTGAGTTTGGCAATAGATTGAAATGTAAATCCGATGTGGTGCAGTACGGAAAATCATTCCCTGCCCTTTTATAGTAATCAATATATGAATAATGACTCAAAAGGTGGCTTTAGACCATTTAATTTAAAAGCGCAAATTTATTCTAATTTAAATACTTAAATTGGCTATATGAACTACTATTAATAGATGTAGTATTTATTTAACACTTAAAACTTTTGTTACTTAAGAAAGGAATCGTTGTGGAAATTCTCAAGATTTCATTGGTTAATTTACCTGAAAAGTCTCTCGGTCTATTAACCAAGATAATAACACAGGAAAAGTTAGGGTCATGTAAAGCGATTATCTGTGATAGCTCCCTTAATTATTTTAACGGTGACATGGAGTGTACAAATTTTATTATTTTTTATGATAAGAATATTTCAGAAGAAGCGATACTACAACTAAAAGTGCAAAAGGACATACCTGTAATCCTGATCACAGACCAGCCTAACTTCGAGATGGAGAGGTCCGCAAGGTCAAATAATATCGATCTGATAATTAATGCCTCAGACCCAGAGTTAGTAACATCAATTTTTGGCTTTATCAGCCAGTACCAAATTTATCAGTCTCAGCATGTTCTTGTTGTCGATGATTCTAGAGTTGATAGCGCCATCATTACCAATATATTGACAAGTGATTTTTTAGCAAACATTAACGAAAATAATCCAGATAATGTCATCGAACTTTTATCGAATGTTGAATCAATTAATATTATTATTCTAGATTATGAAATGCCAAATAAAAACGGTTGCGAATTAATGGAGGAAATTAAAGAAACATTTCCCTCTAGGGACTTCATTTTTATTGGAATAACAGGAAGTAGAAATGGCGCAATAAAGTTTCTTCACGATGGCGCAGATGATGTTTTAATTAAACCCTTAGATCATGATATTTTCTCACTCAAGTTGAGAAAGTTGATTTTTTCATTTCATAAAAGTCTTCAAGAAAGGAAATCATTAGATGATTATAAAAATATAATTAATAGCGTTATGGCAGACATAGGCAATCCTATCTATGTATTATCAACTATTAACGATATATTGTTAGAAAAGGCAAAAGAAACAAACCACTCTTCTCACTCAAAATTACTTTGCCAAAAGGCAAAAAACAAGTTGAGTAACACTTTCAACTTTATGTTGAGTTATTTAGAGTTATCAAAAAGCTTACATGCACCCTCATTAAGAAATTGTTCTTTACACTCTATGATTTCAGGTCAGTTATTATTTGAAGCAAAAAAAGCAAAGCTTAGTAATATCATAGTTAAAGAGTCTATTAGCCCTGCCATTAAAGGCATGCGTGTTTCCAGCCAATTAGAGCCGGTTATTGCATATCTCACCAAATATGTGATTGACAATAGCAACGAAGGTAGTGATGTCTTTGTTCGTCTTTACCCTGATAAATTCAATATCGTATTTGAAGTTGAAGATTGTCATACTTCCAATAATAATCATCAAGAAGATAAGTCGATAGATTATGTTATATGTACGAAGATAATTGATTCTCTTGGTGGTTCAATGGGCAGAAAACAGGGGGATACTGGCGACATAGCCTATTTTAAACTACCTGCTAATACTCTAGCTCCTGCAGAGCACATTAATCATTAACTGTTTACCCAACGTACTATAAATCCTTTCTACTGTTATTGACTAGCTAGCCTGGTGAAATTGCTAGGCTACAAACCCACTAGTTATTATCAACACAAAACATAAAGCGAAAGAAATGCTTACCTTTCGATTATCGATTTCTTAGAATGTGGCGGTAAAATAGGGATTTAAACTCTGTTAAAGATGCTGTGCTCCAACCCCATATTTTGGTTTATAAATCTTTTGAAAGCAAAAAGTCCGTTACTCTTTCAATTAACGGGTTTTCTAAATGTGGCGGTGAGATAGAGATTCGAACTCTGGTGGAGGTACTAGGCTGCAAACCCTTTTTTTGTTTTTATATCATTAGAAAGCAAAAAACCCGTTAATCTTTCGATTAACAGGTTTCTTAGAATGTGGCGGTGAGATAGAGATTTGAACTCTAGGTTGCACTTTAAAAACTAAAGTAAGCCATTGATTAACAGTATTTAATTTGCTAAAAAATCAAAATCAGATTTGTTAATTGGTTATATCAATTGACTATAGCTAAAAAGTAAAAGTATGCCAAGTAAATATTTATTTAATTAACAAAAAATCTAAAAATAATAAGGCTGAAAATTATGTAAGCTATATATAACTATTAGCAAATCAATAATAAATACATACTATTAATATAGTTGACTAATTTATCTAATTGGAAATTCTCTAGCATCACTCCCACCAAATTGCATTTATCTTTGCAAGCCAATTACATGGAACTGTACCAGATTATTTCGGCCTTATTGTAACCGTTGCCCTTGGACAAATTGAATACTACTAACGCACACTTCTGCCACAAAATAGACATTAGCTATTTCGGCTAGTTGTGTAGGTATGGTTAGCTTTTGTATTGAAACTAACCATATTCACTTGTTAGGCATTTTACCATTATTCACAATTTTCGGTGTTAGGCCAAGATGCAGTCGCATATTTTCCTTCGCCTTTAGGCAGATCTTTGCGGGCAATTATGTGCCCTTTAAAAGTAAAGTCTTTGTTTATTTTTATAATTAGAAGCAAGTTAAAGTTACCTGCTCGCTTAACTTTAACTTGCTCTTTATTTTTCTCAGGAGAGATTGTTTTTACCTCGATAAAATCATTACCAAGTTTACCATCTGAACCTTTAGTATGTGGCTTGTGTCGCTTAATACCATATTCAAGCTCAGCAAATAACTCTCCTAATTCTCCCCAAATTTGTAAGTAACGATTCGTTAATTCGTAAAATGATTTTGCATTATCGACCAAGCTTTCAAAAATGCTCACTAGCTCAGGATTGACCGTTGAATGTTCAGAAATATATTCGTCGTCATCTATTACCTCCCAGTCTTCAGAAGAATACCCTAAAGCGTCTATATCAACTTCGTCTGGGTTGTATCCACAAGCAGCTGCATCTGCAATTTGATCTGGGCTATAACCCTCATTATGCATATCATGCAAAAAATCCCAATCACTCATATTTACTCCATTTGCTCAAATTAGTGGCTGATGCCTAGCTTTGCTAAAGGGCAAATTATGGTTGGTTATAATTCGCGAAGCGCCAACCAATTGTAATTTGCCCTTTTGAGTGAGTTGTTATGTTTTTAATTTTGCATAGAGTTCATCTATATTTTTTTCTCGGTATTCATCCAATACTTTTTGGTGAACACCTTCCCCAATATCTTCAATTACATCATATAATTTTTTACACAAATGGCAGAAGTAAATACAAAAATCTTCAGATGGCATACTATGTTTTACATTGAAATGATTTACACCAGCAACACCTTTACCTTGTGATTCAGGCTCCAAAATCACAATGGTACTTGCTTTTTCATATTCATTTACACCAGCATGAGCAAAGTATTCATTTCTCATTTCAAGGATTGAACGATGAAATTCGATTGCGTCTTCATCATATTGTCGTACATGTCCTTCTTCTATTTTGCTCCTACGACCTTTCGCTGTCGCAAAGCATTTGCCATAGGTAATTATGGCTGACATCCATAATGAATATGCAATTTCACTGTTTTCGATATTTTTTATCGTAGCCATAAGCTCATATGCATGATTTAAATCATGCATAATTTGAGTCAAACCAGATAAACGTTTAGCAAGAGGGCTATCCGCAACGAAAAAAGGATGTTCAACACCTTTTTTATCTTTAAACCTTATAATTGGCTCATTTTTATCGTTTGATTCAAATGCGATAGGAAAAACCACGGACACCTCTCATGATGAAACCAACGCCCCACTAGGAGGCAAAAATTAATTGGATAAAATTAGCGACGCAGGAGCAAAGCCAACTGTTTTTTGTTCTACTTGAGTGGCTTATGTGCAATTAATACCTAAGTATTTTTCACATCTTTTCCATGGAGCTAAACCATCCAAGTTAACCGAATCTAATATATCAGATTGGCATTCAATCAGGTCAATATAATTTAAAACCTTAAGTGTTATGAGGCTTGGGTTAAATGCAAAAACGATTAAAGGCTCTATTAAGTCTTTATGTTTATGAATTAGCTCTTCAATTTTATTTGTACCATTACCAATTTCAAATGAAAAATCTGTTTCATTGATTTGTGGCATCATATGCAATACTCCTTGTGCAGCGGGGTGAGTCAATTGACACAATTCCCCGTAACAACCATAGAAGTTTTGCCCTGTATCTTTATCAAAGTTAGTTACGTATGCGGCAGCACTTTTAGCTTTGTGACTTTGAGGTACATCTTCACCTTTTTCAACTCTGCGTGCATGGGAATAGTGTATTAGATCATTTTCTAATTCAGAAATAATTACAAAATCGTCTCCAACTTTGTTCAACTTATTATTAATTACTTCATTATTCTCTGCAATAGTTACCCCAACGGTTTTTATAGATTCAAAACTGTCTGCGACTGATTCAATTAATGACCGAAAAGAAGACGCAAAAGGTAAATATAAACCATTCTCATATGAACACTTCATCCCATTAATCCATTCTAAGTTCTTCGCTAATGAAGACATCGCGGCAAAATGAGCTCTGAATAATAACTCTTTCATATATTGGGAATTAGCTTCTTTAGGATCTGATCTTTGCAGTTCTTGAAAAACCTCATCTATCGCAAAGTGATAACGAACTGACTTTTTGTTATTTACAATATCATTCACTAAAGGGATGAAACAATTAGCTGCGCTCTTACCTAATATTTTTTGATATGCTTCCATCTACGAGACTTTCCTTCCACATAAACGCCCAAATAATGGGCAAACAATAGTTGGTTAAAATATCGACGCAGGAACAAAACCAACTGTTATTTGTCCTGTTAATTTTCTTATAGTTGTTAGTAAAGGTCACTCATAATTCTTGGTATGTCTGCCATTGTAACTATACCAAGTAATTTCTGCTCTGATTTTCCTGAATGGGTAACCAATATAGCATCTAGTGCCTTACCCTGAGCTGTAGCTTTTTCGAATTTTGCAACTGCTTTTCCATAAGTTTGATCTTGCGATAAAACCACATAGTTATCGGAAAATTCTTGATGAGTAATAACCTCTTCAATTGTGACTTCTGATGTACAAAAAAGACCATCTAATGCGTCGGAACCAAGCCACCTTGAGATCGTATTTGATGATAATACGCCGTACAATTTTTCTTCCGATAATATCGGTACTTGTGAAAAATCATTTTTTCTCATTTCCAGCAATACTTTTTGGATTGTGTCCATTTTATCGAATGCCAAAGGCACCGTGGCACACAGTGACAGAAGCTTAGGTTGAGATGTGATTTTGATTCTAAGTTCTTTTATGTGCTTAACAACATGTTCAGCAGGCAACGCAATATGTAAACCTCGAAGTCTTTCGTGGCTTAGCAAATTTCTTAAATTAGCAAATGCACTTAGTTCGCCAATATATCGACCAACTACCTTATTTTTTGCTTTGGAGTCTTGTAGCATTTTACTAAAGGATTTATGTTCTTCACTTTTTGTTAGTACTCGTAGGTACTTTTCTATCTCACAAAACTCGCTCAGAAATTCATCTACTATATTCACCATTGCCCCCCCCGAAAAATACCAACGCCCTGTTAACAGGCAATAATATAGTTGGCTAGAATAAGCGACGAAGGAGCAAAACCTAACTGTATTTTGTCCTTGTTTAACATATTGTTAGCTACTATTACTTAGCCTAGCGGTAATTATGTCAAAAACTAAAAAAACAACTATTGCAACAAGAAAGTAAACACTTTTAGGAATTATTACAGGGCTCAAAAAACCAAGATATGATACTAAGCAGAACATATAAACTACATTTAAGATTACCCATTTTTCTCGCATTACCGCTATAGCTTCATCTTTTACTTTTTTCTCAGGATCTTTAGATATTTCAAGTAAATGAACACCTATCCAAGCTGTAGAAATTAAAATACTTAGAAATAATAATTCTGATGCCTTTTCAGGAGTGTGAACGAAGTACCCCGCAAGTGCCATAAAAATCCATGACAAGAAAGCAATAAACAGACCCCACCAACGATATTTGTTTTTTCCTTGGCTAGATTCACCAAAGTGCTTATGGTCATCGAATTGTAATTTAATTCGAAAGAAAAGAATGAAAATACATACTAGTGAAATTTCTCTGTTGTCCCAGAAAAACTTTATCACTGACTCACTATTGCCACTTAGGGAAACAACTAAGCCAGCAATTAAACTTGAAATAATACAAAAGGTAGCACCTGCATTTAATCTTTGAAAAATATTCATAGTATCCTTCTATTTAATTTAAGACAGCTAACGCCTTGTTAGCCATTTTTTAAATCTTTAGGCACCTGAAACCAACTTCCTTTTTTCCTAGTTATAGAACGCTGCAAAGATACAGAATCTAAGTTTTCTATATCAAATTCAGTGTAATCAGGATTAGCTACAGGAACCTCTTTAAAGCTTTTCATATGTTCAAGGAGTTTATCATTACTCTCTTTAGGTAAAGGTAGCTCTACTTCTTTGGGCTTTCGCCATTCTGTGCCCATTAAATCCCATAATTTGGCAGTCAAGAAGTCACCATCCTTTGGTGGTTTACTAGCAAAGGAAATTACTCCTTTGTCCTTTGTTTCTTGTGGTAAGTCCATATAGTGCTTGTTTAACGCAGATAAATCAGCTTTTAGTTCTGGTCCCCAGACAAACAACTGATCCTTTCTCATAAACAAGGGAACAACACTTTTATGAAGCTTATCACCGGAAATAAAGAGTTTACAGAAAGGTAAATAATGTAAGTAAGCAATGTCTATTTTATTTGAAGGTCTTTCAGATGAAATAAAGCCTCTTGAAACGCAAATATGGAAAAACACCTCAACTTTAACTACATGCGCAACGTAGGGTGCATAACTGGTTAGAGAAGGAAAACCGCTTAGTTGATATCTTTTAACAATCTGTTGGTGTAATTCTCTAGGAACTGAAAGTGAGGTTAGAACAAAGCCGATTAAGTCGTATGGCTTGCTATTTGATACGGCTACTGAGCTAGCAACAGAATATGCATCATGAATGTTTTTACACTTAGAGATATCAATACCTAGCTTTTGCGCATAGCTTTTAGAGCTTTCAAATGTCATTCCTTTGACTTGAGCTCGCCATTGTTTAGCGAAATCTCGCTCGATTTCTAAATACTCTCTGTTCTGCCATCTACTATATGCTTTTGCTTCAGGGGAGACATCAAATGCTACACCTTTTTTTTCACCTGACATAACAGGCTTACCGCCAGCTAGAATCGGCCTACCATCCATAATTATTTTTTGACCAAGTAAATTATGTATCAGTAGATTCATATGATGTACGTTTGGAGAGCCGCCCATTTCAGGTGTTTTGGAAGCTATTTCTCCTACGATCTGTTCAGGTGTTCGTCCTCTACTCATCTCTTTAGCCAAGTCAGCTAATGTTTCCATATAAAACAAAGGTGAAATATTTACTAAGTAAAAATTATCAAACCAAACGGATTCATCAATATTCAAGGATTGTAAGAAAGATTTATCAAAAATGGTAATGGGGCCCACAGACTATCCTTAGATGGCTAACGCCTCACTAAGAGGCCAATAATAGTTGGTTAAAATAAGCGACGAAGGAGCAAAAACCAACTATTATTTGTCCTTTTGAGTGACTTGTTAGGAGCACTTACTATAAGGTGTATATCTATAGTATTTGGGTTGGTCATCTAGACGAATATGTAACCAAGAGATACCACCTCCTGCAACTGAAACCCAAAGGTTATCACTCGAAAGTTTAATTTTTATCTCATGCGCTGTCACTTTCCACAAAGCTCGTTGCTGGTCTAATGGCGCATTAGTAAAAAACTCCACTAGATCACTATAGTCTGATCCTACTCTTAACGGAGAAGGGACAACTAACATTGCATCATGTCCCAAGTTAAGAAAAGATACTATTCCATTATTTTTTGTGTTTTTGTCAAAGTATTCATAAAAGGTATTTACATCTGGTATTTGAGACGATCTAGGAGAATTAAGAATGACAAACTCAAATGCCTGATCTAAAGAGTTTGTTGATATAGGCGGGGTTTCCCAAATATATGAAGAAAATCCATACTTTTTAAAAAGTGACAAGTAGAAGTCTACAAACAGTTGATCATTTTCCCAGAGGTTTAGTACTTCTCGAAACGTAAGTTCTTTGCCTGATCTTTTGACCCTAGTTTTATATAAATTTCCATTATTTTCCGAAGTTACTGTTGCTTCAAAGATGTTACCTTTGATTATGGAATCAGCTTGAGAGCCTTGACTTAATGATATGTTTGAACTTTTTGAAGTACTAATTTCACTCTGTTTTTTAAATACCTCTTTCCACTTAAGGATCAAATCTGCTAAATTTTTTCCAAAAACGACAATAGCAGCAATTGTAATACCAAAAGCAGTAATACCAGTCAGGTTGGTTGAAAGAAACTCCATGCGCCTTTGTGCTCCTACACAATTTAATAGTGCTCGATTTGCGCATTTTCATGCTTACAAGTCGCTCACTTTAGTATTTTTACTATTAATAACAAATTCAATAAAACTTATCTAGTTAAAGAACTTATAAAGATATTTTAAAATTATCAACAGACGAAAATATGAAAATAATAACTTAAAAAAGTAAATATTTTCTTCTGGAGGTGGATTAAGACTTCTCAGTAATTTAACACTAATAATTCATTAGAAAATATATGGAAAAACATTTGAGAAAAATGTCAGCAATGCACACAAAGTGATCTAAATTTATTAGTGGCAAACCTAACGCTATTCTTTGGTCACAGTAAACGTTATTAGGTGGGAGTGTTAGATGATAATGACTGGTTATTTAGATGCAATTGGATGGCACAATTAATGTAACTGTCCACTCATCTAATCTATCGATGATTGCTGAGTACTTATCTAAATAACGTCGCTCTAAGCAGCTATTTTTATCAAGTTGAATTATTCATAATGAATTTAGGTGATTTTCTTTGGATTAATCGAAGGTGTATAATTTTTATAAAGATTATAAATTTCTTTCACACATTTACATTAGGCTTGTCGCTATTGGATAAATTAATTTTTTAGTAATATATTACTTCCTCTTTATCATATATATAAAAAAGGAAATGGCTTAGCTTATGAATACTAGATTTAAACTTTAATTAAAATTAGCAAAAATGTACGTAACCCTGGTATCATACTCAATAAAAACTACCTCTGTAATTCATGACACAACAAATAAAAATAATTGATTTATTTTCTGGCCCTGGAGGGCTAGGTGAAGGCTTCTCAGCATTAAAAGATACTGAAGGTAATTCGCCTTTCAAAATTGCAATTTCAATAGAGAAAGAAAAAAGTGCTCATCGTACCCTTAAACTACGTGCTTTTTTTAGACAGTTTAGTGGCAATGCCCCTAAAGAGTATTATGATTTTCTAAAGGGGGATTTAGGCAAAACACCTGAAGAGCAGTTATATAAAATCCCAAAATATTTCGCTCAAGTAGAAGCAGCTGATTATGAAGCTCAAAATTTAGAGTTAGGTAAAGATAACAAGGTCATTAATAAAAAAATATCAGAGGCAATTGGTGATGATGAATGTATTTTAATTGGTGGTCCTCCTTGCCAAGCATACTCATTAGCCGGTAATCGTAGCAACGCAAGTTATGACCCGACTCAAGACCCTAGAAACTTTCTATACAAAGAATATTTAAAGGTTATTGCTCAATTTCAACCGACTGTATTTGTAATGGAAAATGTGAAGGGCATGTTATCAGCAAAGATTAATGGTGAATCTATCTATGAAACAATATTTAGTGACTTACATAACCCCTGTGCATCAGTGAAAACCACCCCAAAAAATGGAAGAAAAAAACATAATTACAAAATATTATCATTAGAAGTTCCAGTATCAGAACACGAGAAGGTTAAACCCAAAGATTTTGTTGTTTATAGTGAACTACATGGGATACCTCAAAGAAGGCACCGTGTAATACTAATAGGAGTTAGAGAAGACTTATACCCAACTGTGATAGATATGCGCTTGCCTAAAGATGAAGAACTAACGTCATTGAAAGACGTATTATCAGACTTACCAGCATTACGCAGTGGCTTATCAAAAATCACTAATTCAGATGATAATTGGGTCAGTAATATCCAAAAGGATGTGAAGAAGACAATAGAATCCTTAAAAGATGATAAACAAATTGAGATAGCTGCTGAAATCGAACTAATTTATAAGGCAATACAAGTACCGTCTGATAAGCAAGGACAGGTATTCTCTCTTCAGCGTACTTCAGATATTAAAAAACAAGAGATGAGAGATTGGTTTTATGATAAGAAGTTAGGTAAATATATTACAAACCACGAAACTAGAGGACATTTAACTTCTGACTTACAAAGATATTTATTTTGTAGTGTTTGGGGGCGCGTAAGTAAGAACTTGAAATGGGCTTCAAGAAGCCCTAAATCAAAAAACTATCCAGAATATCTTATCCCAAAACATAAGAATTTTAAAAGCGGTAAATTTGCCGATAGGTTCAGAGTACAACCATGGGATTTACCAGCGACAACAATTACTTGTCACATTTCTAAAGATGGCCATTACTACATTCATCCTGACCCACTTCAATGTAGAAGTTTAACCGTGAGAGAGGCTGCAAGAATACAAACTTTTCCGGACAATTACTTTTTCGTTGGAAATCGTACTGAACAGTATGTACAAGTAGGTAATGCAGTTCCTCCTTTGCTAGCAAATAAGATAGCTCGGGTAGTTTCAACTATACTAAATTAGGCCTTTTGTGTAGTGGTCAAAGATTACCTTGTCGTCACAAATGTTATAAAACCAAAGGCATATCCCTAGATCATTTAAACATTTTGTGACCTCAACGTTCTCGGTTGTCTTTGGTAAAACGATTACCTTTTCAACTTCCATTAAACCCACACTGTGCATTAAAACTTGTCCTACTGCGGTATATACTGATTGACTATCAGTCGAGGTTTTCACTTCAAAAACATGAGAAATTTTATTATTAAGTTCTATAGCTAAATCAATTTTTTGTGTATTAAATGCAAATGCTTTAGGGTATAAAAATTCAACGTGTTTTTTTAATGAATCCACTACAACACCATGATATACGTGTGTTTCAGACAGTTCCCTTCCCTTTGTTTTTTTTACTCCACTAAACTCACTTGAAAAATAATTTGCGCCGTTCTCTTTCACAGCCGTATTTTTTTTCTTAGCAATCTTATCGTTATAGCTCATTGAAACTATCGGTCTAATGAATTCCCATAGTTGTTTATCATTCATTCTAGAAAAAACATGGAAAACATCTTCATAAACAGGAGATAGTTTTTGTGGCCTACCATCTTCGTCTTTCCAACCCTCCCGGTCATTCTGTAAATGACTGTCAAAATGATCCCTAATGTTTTTTAAACTATTATAGAACTCTTCCGTTGATTTTTGTTGGCCAAAAACTTGATAAAATTTTCCATAAGCTTCTTTCCATGAATTAGCAGTTAACTCTGACGGTGGAGTATTTAGGCCACGTCTTGCTAAAAAGTAGCCTACTTCAATAATTTTACGATCTAATAAAGAGCTCATTAAAAACTAACCCGCAAACTCAAATCCCTCTTCATATGCTTTATCTCTAACCTTAACTGCTATTTTTAACTGCTTATCTGATAACATTTTTCCATATTGTATTAAACCTGAACACTTCATCGGGATCTCAACATTTAAATGGTATGGTGGGTAAGTTTCAGAGTAAAATTCAGATAACAGAGTCCACTCTTTAGCTGAAAAATTCATCACATACTCAAGATCATTGATTGTTTTAGACGTTTCTTTGAGTTTCTTCTTTTTATCTTTTACTTCAACTAACTGTTTATTATTTAATAAGTCTTGGGGATCTAGATTTCTTAAGTCAATTTCAAGAGCTTGAAATTTTAGCCAACCCTTTTCAGACTTACAAAATTCTGAAGGATTAGCTACTCCACCTCTAAAGGAAGGATCTGTTATTTTGTTTCGAACAAATTGACCAAGCTCCACAATATAATCAGTTAAGTTTTTTGATACTTCTTGTTTTTTATATATGCGCTCTAAACTAATGTCCATATTATTTTTCATCAACGAATATCTAAGTAAAGCTAAAGTATAAGTTACTACTTCAGCCTTAAATCCTTTTTCAGCCTTATACCAGTCTGAACGAGGAATGGCATAATCAGTAGCTCTAAACAAAATCATTTTTGCAACCAAATCATTAAAAAATACAGCGCCGAATTCATCTTCATCTTTTTCAAATTCTTTAAGAATTGATTGGCCTAGTAATTTTAAATTAGCCTGCGCCCCCCTTTTTACGTCATGTGGCTTCATTCGCCAAGTATTCTCATACTTAGCCATATCAGTTTTTGTAAACACTTGCTTCTTAGGGTATTCAGCAATAAATTTGTTTTGTCTGCTTGTAGTCATTGCTCGTAATTGAGTTGAATACTGTCCTCTAGCCCTCTCATAGAACCATTTTGTAGGAAAGCCTGTTTCACCCGCTGGCATTAATTGTTTTCTGGACCTTGTTTCAATATTAGTATGGAAAGGATGGTTCGATACCAAATCAGATTGTTGGATAGAGTTTTGAGAGTTGGCAAATGTTGCAATATTACTTTTTAAGACATCAGCTGTCTCTTTTTCTTCTACAACTGTCAATTTCATTTGAACAAATACTTTAGACAAGTCTATTTCACTGTATAAATAGTCTCTATCTTCACCTTTTAACTTTCCTTTATCCCTTGGTGAAAAATATATCGAAGCCGTAGTTTGACCGCCATTAACTATTTGCATATTTTCTAATTCTGAGACAATGATTTGTCCATCGACTACTTCTGTTTTTATCGAAGTCGCTGTGACAGTTAGTCCGTTGTTATAGGCAAAGAAGCGTTCTGGTTCAGTTAATAACGATTTTCGCATTCCTTTATTTGTTCCAGCCCTAAAATCTAAAAAGGTTCTAACATTACTTTCTAATAAACGTTGGCCAAATTCATCATAGATATTACTTAATAACGTCGCTGGCATAATCCCTAAATAGGTACTTACTCCATTTTCTAAGTTATTAGCTGGTAAAACCTTTAACTCACCTCCTAACGCTTTTATATCTACTGTGAACTCTTCAGAATCACTACCTGATTGAGATAATTCCTTTAATCTCTCTATATCCCAAATTTCAATAGAAGTATCTTTCTCTAATATTTCATCTATGGATAGCTTCTTAACTCGCGTGCTTAATTGCTGATCAGTAAATATTACAACTCGAATTTTGATAGCGTCCTCGAGATAATGACTAAGTTCACCAGCAGCCATTCTACCCGGGTCCGTTACTTCTAGATTATCTATGAAATTTTTATCTACACTGCCTTGAAAGAATTTGGTTACTTTTTTACTAATGTCTTTGATATGTGTATTGGTTAGTGTATCAATATGGTCTTGTTCATTTGTGAAATTAACAATTATTCCACAAATTGTTTTCTCAAGCGCATTCCAGCTATAACCATCTAATCTCATGCCCTTAATTCTATTTCTATATGGGCAATATTGTACGTCATCTAAAATTCCAGCATCAGATAACATGTCACTGACATGTTCGAAAAAACTTTCTTCTGGAAAAATTGAGTTTTTATCGGCATCAATATTAGAAATACTATATAGCTCATTCTTATATTCTAAAAGATCATCCATTTTTAATTACCTCTTCAATTGATTCTTCTGATTCGAATTCATTTAATTCAGAAAGTAGTATTTCATAATTAACATTGTTGATCGCAATAGGTACGTTTTGACGAGTTAAAGTAGGAAACTCTTCTGTAATCGTAAACATAACTTCAGAGATGATCGATATAGAACTATTAAGTTGTTCATTATTTGCTTTACCATAAAGTTGATAAACTTTATTCAAAAAAAGTGTTTCAGCCTCCATATCGTGTTGCACAATTTCCAAACACGTCTCATACAGGTCTAGCAACGAAAAGCCATGTCCATCAACCGATGGAGATCCAATCAAATGAAGTAAAAATAATGAAGGGGTTACCTTTTCAAGCTGATCTATAGAACTTATTTTTATAGATCGAGAATCGCCCGACATACTTGTCTTTATTTCGATAGCTGAAGTGTTTAAAGTAATATCTTGCTTTTTCCCTTCAGGCCCGAGCCAAAACCTTACCGCATCTTTTGCTGAATGTAGTTTTAGTAAATATTGAGAAAAAACATATAGCTCCCCCCAAAACCCCACATATTCAGAATTTGATAAACCAGTTCTAGCTGGCTTTAAAAAATTTGCCCAAGATTTGATTCTTAACTGAACTTTACTCAACAATTCATTTCCAGAAAATTTACTACAATTATAAGCAATGTCTTTTGCCACTATTGAAAATTTATTTTGTAAATCATCATCTTCATCAATTAAAGTACAACACAATCGAGTTGCCCCAACAAAGCTATGATCTATATGAATATTTAATGAAGCTAAATTTTCAAGTGCTTTTAAATTAACATCACCGACTTCATGAACAAATAACATGATTCTTCCGTCAACATCAGCTGAAACCCAAAATCGTTCATCATTCAGATACAATCGTCTCCCTTCAGGGTAACAAAGGTTATTAAGAGCTACCCAAGGATCATCATTAAAAAACTGACTATATTTATTCTTCATCGTAATCGTCATAATCAGCGAGCTCCCTTAGTTGGCTCTGAATTTTATTAACTTTGTATTCATGTTTAGTAGATTTATTTAACTCGATCATTTCTTTTCGAGTTAAACCTTTTACTTTATCAATTCGAGGAAATGATAGTGTAAACCCCAATGTAGGCTTATGACCATGTGCTAAATTAACCTTGGAATCGTTGGTTTTTTTAAAAGGAAAAGGGGTTACATGAGCTACAGAGAATAAGTAAATAATCAATGCAGGAAAATCTCTTTCTTCAGCGCATAAATAGTCAAAATTAACAGGTTTTTTTCCCATCAAATCGTTAACTAACTGCGGTTCTTTAAGAAAGACTTTCTCATCATCGGGATTACCTAGTTGTACACTAGGAATATAATAATTTCCGTCTTTAAAATTCATCCCACGTTTCGGTAACGTGATATTTTGACTGGCAAAAGAGAAGTTTGTATCTGTAAACATTTTATCTTCACTTTTAAGTAAATCCCACCAACCAGGCTTACGGCTGTCTTTTTGATTAAAAAGACAGACTTTAGGTGCATTTAGACCTTTATTTTTCATGCTTTTCAAATGCGATATTACAGCACGATTTCCTGTATCATCTTCAGGTAAAATTATATTATCAATAAATTCAATGACATCACTATAGCTAACTTCAGAAAAAACAATTGGTTCTCCGTATCCAGCCTTTGAAAGCTTTTCATCTCGCTTTCCATCTTCCAATAGTTTATTTACAAATTTTTCAGCATAATTAAGGTTCTTACTATTTATTTCATTACTTTCTTTGAATTTGAATCTTCTTTGTATCTGCCCCCAAAGATCTTGTTTAATAATTTCTGAAGTTCCCGCTCCTATCTTATTTTTCGCAGTTATTATCATCGCACCGGGGTGTTCTCTAACTTTTAATCCAAACTCACTTGGCCTATCACCTCTTCGAGCCATTAAATCTAACTCTTGATAGAGCTCTCTAACTGAAGATGAAATAAATGAGTACCAGTCTAAAGAGTCCTGAGGGAGATACACTCTACATAAATCTTTATAAGTTGGACGATAACCAAACCAACGACACATTTGCATTAAGGTGTCGTATGCTTTTGAGTTACGAGCAAAGTAAGAAATAGATAAACCTTCTAAGGTAAGTCCCCTAGAAAGTTTATGGCCACCTATAACAATTGCACAAAGTCCATTTTCTTTATGTTTTGAGTAATCTAGGTCTCTATTATCGGCTTTCTTGTTACTCTGGTTGATTGCCCAAGTTTTTATTTTACCGACTGCCTCTTCAATAGAGTGAAGAACATCTTTATAACTTTCTTTTACATTAAAAACTTTCTGAAAAGTAAGTTCGAGTTCAGAGAGCCTTTTGCTTTCTCTACTTATCTCCAAACCAAAACGAGCATAACTTTTTGCTGCTTGATAAATTTCTTTTCGGTATTCCTCAATCAAAAATTCTAATTGATTTTGATGATCTTTAAGATGAGATATATTAACTAGCATAGTGTTATGTGAAGTTTTTTCTCCTCGAATGCTTCTGATAGCAACAGTCAAAATAAATGACCTTATGGCTTCTTTAAGGCTCTCGGGCAAAAAATTAACTTTATGATCTTTTTTTAATTCGAAAATTGGAAAATAATCTTTAATAACTACTACTGGCGATATCATATTTTCTTGATCTTCACTATCTTCCAGCTCTTGGGGATTCCCTTTACCAAAGAAAAAATCTTGCCCCATATAGTTATCAGGGACCGGAATTTTAATCATGAAGTCTCGAGGAAAAAGATCATCTTCATCCGTGTAGTTGTTGCTGTCTGGATCTATGAAAATATTTGCAAAAGGTGTAGCTGTATAACCTACATATGTATTTCTATTAAATAATGTTAATAAACTTCGGATACAATCATTAGTTTTAGTAACCTCCTCTTTATGATGTTTTGTGTTAATTGAAGCATAATCAGCTTCATCATCAATTAATAAAAGAGGCCCATCAAGTCTCTTACCTGATTCAGGATGCAGGAAGTGTTCGTCTTTAATATATTTATATAAACCTTCAAGAACGCCTGTATGTTTTTTAATAGTAAAAATAACAGGATCTGAGCCATTAAGTTTAAAGCCAAAGTTGTCACTCGAAGATTTTTTAAAATCTCCCATTGTTGAAGTGCCCGTATGAATTTTATTAGGATTAAAAATTCCTACACCTATGGGGGCTGCAATAGCTCCATTTTCCAGAATTAAATGTTTTGATTCTTTTCCTAATACCCCTTCATCTATTCTTTCTTGGGTTTGTTTTCTCAAATCATTTAGGTGGCCACCTAAAACGATAATTGTTTTATAGCCACAATCTATTGCTTTATTTATCAAACCTAGAAAGTTTTGAGTTTTACCCGACTGGACATTTCCCATGACGAGGCCTTTTCTTGACCATGTTCCAGGTGTTTCAGGGTCACCAGAGTAATCTAATATTGAATCTATGACTTTTTCATTTTCATTGATAACATCAATAGATCTGGCTTGAGAAAGCAACATATCTCTATAGGCTTCCCAATGAGAAAAATCTATTTGTGATTTCTTGTTATGAAACCATAAAGGTAAATCTGGATTTGGGAGTTTAATTGCTCCCTCACCAACTTTTATATTGAACATACTTTCTAATTTAAACTTTAATAACTTTAGAGCTTGTTCAGTAAATTCAAAGTTTGGAATATTTCTAAACTCCCCAACTAATTCATTTACTTTTTCATCGATATATTGAGTCGTAATAGGAACACCTAATTCTTCCAACATTTTAAGTTTCGTCGATATCTGGGCAATTAATTTATTAAAAAATGAATTATTCATTAACTTCTTCCTCAAAAACTCTACTCATAATTGCTTCTAATAAAGCGTCGGTTACATTTTCTTGATTTATGTCTCTAGGTGCTTCAGACATTTTTTGATAAATATGATTTAACGGTAAATTTTCAGCTAACTGTCCTAAATATTTAATTAATTGAGATTTTTGTTCTCTGGGTATTATTCTAAAAATGTCTATTAAAAAATCATTTTCTGACGATATTTGATAACTAATAGTTTTGTCATTTTCATTCTCTTTAATATTCCAATACTTATTAGCTTGATCTTGTTTTCCACGATACGTATAGACTCGCTTAGATCTTTTTATTGGATCTGAAAGAAATTTTCGTAGTTCTTTTTTAATTCTTGGAGGTAGTTGTAAACTTGCCTTTTTAACATCGGTTGCCCATTCTTGGTCTAGTGATGATGGCACGTTAACTTCAACTCTGGCTAAAGCTCCCAATTGACTTGTTTTTGCTAAACCTAACCATCCGCCAGCATTAATTAATCTATTTTCTCTATATATATAAAGCCCTTGGTTTTGAACAATACCGTTTGCACCACCTAATCTTTCAAGTGGTTTAGCTTCCATTCTTTTAAAGTGAGGTAATACATGCGTATTGATTTCTATATAGCCTCCTTTGCACCTTAACTTTTCTGATCGTCCTTCTTGATATCCTGGTGATCTAGTCATGAAAGGGTCAATACCTTGCAGTTGACTATTATTAATAGTGAAATTTCTTTTATTTTTACCATCCATAAATTTATGGAAATGCAACGAAATATAATCTCCCAAATCACTGAGATTAGAAGCCATAATTGTTCCATCATCTAATGAGTGGTTAGTCTTATTCAGACAGCTTAACTTCTCCCAAATAACCTGAGTTCCGCATTCTTTTTGATCATTAAGAAGCAGTAATGGATGTGATTCTATTTCATTTTCATCGAGAATTTCTAGACACCAAGTATTCTCATTTTCAATACGATCAATGTCCCAAACGGCGGCACAAATTGGTTCTCCTGCTTTTTTAGAAATAACAGTCAATTTTCTTGCTTGAGAAAAACTAGCTGTTTTCATACCTGAACCAAATCTACCCAAATCACCTCGACTCCTTTCATCACCAGGATCTTTACACCCTATTTTCATATTATGAATTAATTCATCAGGAGACATTCCATCGCCATCATCTACAATTGATATATTAGATTCTTGTAAACCAGGTAGAGAATAGATTTCAATATTTTTAGCATTGGCTGTTATTGAGTTATCCAAAATATCAGAAACAGCAGAGGGCATCGTATAACCGATTCTCATCAAGGTCTTAATGTGTGATTTAGGATCTGGTGATGCATCGGCGAAACGGCTCATAACTCTTCACCTAAAATTAGTTTTACCTTATGAAGTGCTATGTTTTCTTTTATATCTAATCCGTCAGCACTTGCACTGAACTCGCATAAGTTAATAGTAAAATTCTTTAAAGTTAAATCAGAGATTTGATCCAAGTAATCTTCAAGTTGTAGAGTGTCATCAAAAAAATCGTCTAGTGTTTGGTTAAACCGAATTAAGGAATAACTAGGATATTCTAATAAAATATTAGCTAGGATAGCTTCTTCTTCCGCTTGAGAAATAACTCCATCTTTACCGCAAACACATGCTGCTACTTTCACAACAATATCTAAATTATCTATATTCATAAATCCTTTATCCTTTTAAAAAGCTACTCATATATTATAAAAGTAGTAACTTTTCCCTTGTGTTTATTGGTTGTTAATCTGTAAAAATTTGTACCACTACCACTACCACTACCACTCTCTCAACTGCTGCATTTCTTTCAACCGTCCACGTTGCATCACCAAAGCTTCAAACAAGTCATCTACTGAAGTGTTGTCTGAACTTAGTCCCGGCAAGGCAATATTCGCTTCGGCAAAAAATCGTTGTCTTTGGCTATCTACTACCGAGGTTAAAGGTTCATCTGTATTGCTCAACCACGCTTCTTGCCACCAATATTGAATTCTCTCTTTAGCGGCTTTTAATTTGTATTCAGTTGGCAGTCGGTCACTCTTCTGATTGTTAACTTTGCTGTCTGTTGGCAGTAAATTCCATAAGTCATTATTAGGCCAACGAGCAAATGGCATGCTGTGATCAATATCGTAATTCTGCTTTAATGATTTTGCCGACCATACACATTGCATTAGCCCACTATTAGGTAATTGCTTTTTGAGTTGTTCAAAGCGATTTCGTACCTCAAAAGTTGTGCGCTTAGGTTCTAGCCAATTTAGTGCTTGGTATAGGTAAAATTGTTTGTTAGGGGAACTGTATTCAGCATTGCCAGAATAGCTCGCCATAGATTTAACCCACTCACTGACCAGTACAGGTTCAATCCAGCAAGCATACCGATTAAAAGCCAACCATGTAGATTCAGGCAATGAGAATTCTCCCCACTGCTCAAGTGTTTTTAAATCAAGGAAAATATTGTCTTTGGCTTTAACTGACTTGCTAGCAACTTCAAATACGGCTTGATCACTATTGGGCAAGGTTATAAAACGACAAGGCATCGTTCTAATGTTGCTAACTGCTGCTGAGATTGTTTTATGTAGTGCTCGTGAATCATCACCTGTGAATAAATTACCAATGCGATAATCTGAGGCTGCACGATGAGTTAAATTGTGCCAGCCATCAGGCTTCATAAAGCCCATGTTCGGGCTTTTATTAGGTGTTTGGTATAACTTGTGCGTATCTATTAAATCTTTGTATTGATGACACCAATAAAGAGCGACTAACCCTACGGGTAAAATAACTCTATCCCCAAAAGGAGATGACTCACGTCTCAATACAGCACCTGGGTGACCGTCAGCAATACGGAGCAAAACTCTTAACAAACCAAGTTTATGTGTTGCAGCTTTACCATCATTAATTGCTACATGGCGAATAAAGGGAAAAGCACCAGTGCCATCATCTGGCATTTGTAATACAACAGTTTGCCAAGATACATGGTTACGGCCAAGTTTGTCTTGTTCTTTGGCCGTTTCTAATTTAGTGAATAGCCCTACATCAGTTGCTAGTTGCTTTAATTCATCAGCACAGACATGATGCATTTTTCGTTGCTTACATTCTTCATCAGTTTGACCGTGACGTAGAGAAATAACTAATTTGCCACCAGGCTTAAGAATATTGGCGAGTTTACGAATTGAACGTGCGCGATCACTTGGTGGAATGTGCATCCAAACAGCACTGAGTAATATTAAATCAAAACTGACTTCTTGTTTAGTAACGTTATTTAATGATGGTAGAGAGTCTTCCAGCCATTTTACATTTAAGCCTTGGGTAGTCTTTTGACCAAGTTGAAATAGCACTTTTGCTGGTTCGACAGCAATGATTTGAATATTGTTTTTTGTGTTATGAGTTTTAGCAGCTAATTCTGCAAGGTATTTAGCATCTCGACCAGAACCGGCTCCTAAATCAAGAATACGACTATTTTGATTTTCTATAATTGAAGGCAAAAGTTGAGACCAGCTTTGATGTACCTCATCAAATGATTTTGAAAGGTATTGCTGTGCTAATTCAGTTGCATTTACATTATAGAAGTTTGGTGACAATTGCGTATTCCTTCGCATAAATATTTGTACACTTTATTTTGCCACAATATAATCTAATGATTATTGTTTTTTGTCAATGAATTGTACGATAGTTCTATTGAATAAACCTATAAAAATCAATTAATAAGTAATTACTTAATAAACCCAACTTTAAACCTCATCACTCTCCTTATTATATTTAGAAAATAAAACAACATATTTAAGTTAAGATAAATTCATAGATAGCATAAACAACACTATAAAATTGAAGGACTGATTAGTAAATTATTTTCAGGCTCGTCTATCCAGCTAAGCTGCGTTATCAATAGGCTTGTTTAGCTTTCTAATTAAGTCACTTAATTGCTTATCCCGCACATTCGATAGCTTTGAAACTTCGTTAATAAGGAGTTTATTTTCAGTTCTTAATTCAGTTTTTTCTTTTTTTAGCTCTAAAATTTCTGTCAGTGCATCGTTAATTCTTTGTTGTGCCTCTGATAAAGAAAGAGTAAGGCTTTCTACTTCTTTGTCCATAGAGCCCAACTGAACTGCCAATGTTGCAACTTCAAGATTAAACTCACCCGCTAATTTTATTTGTCCTTGCGTTTCATCTTGAGATAATCTCAATGCTTGTTTACATTGTGCATACTCTAACGATATAGCAGTTAACTTACCTTCCAGATCATCAATAGTTAATGAGGCATCATGCACCTCTGCTTCCGCATCGTGTTCTCGCTCATTAGCCAAATCTACTGCGGTTGAAACACGCTGCTCTGCTGTTTTAACAGCCGCGTTATTCAACTCTGTTGCAAGCTCCTTAAGCTTAGTAGTTGTTTCAGTAACTACTGCATTTAACGTTTCTTCAAGCTCCACAGGGAGTGTCAAAGGTACATAATCAGTATTATTCGATTGTGAACTTAAGTAAGCTTGCCACACTTTAAGTAGCCTTTTAGGATCACCGCAATTACCGACCATGCTCCGTAGACCAAACCCCGTTGCTCTCCTCCCTTCTTCAATTAATCGTTTACCGGCCTCAATTATTTTTTCATCAGAGACTTCTGGTTTTCTGCCTATTACTGGTTGTGCTATATCCATATTTACCTCTATTAAGTTTGTTAAGAAAGAAAGAAAGAAAGAAAGAAACGCAAAAACTTTCTATCTGTTTAAATTATTCAATCACTGGTGTTTCAAAATTATCAGAAACTGTCAGTCCATTTATAAGCGACTTTTCATTTATCGCCCTTGCGGCAGCACCGCAAACATTATTAAGAAGTGAAGGCTCAAGCGAAGCGAACTCTTTTAATATTTGTTCAATAAATTCTTGTGCTTTCGCATCTAACCCTCTTTCACGTAACGCTGAAACTGAGTATATTTTCCGGCAGATATCAGCAATGGCATTACCGCCCTTTACATCAAGTATTTTCATTTGTTCGGTTAACTCAATTAAACGCCCTTCTTGATTTTTTAGGTCTTCATAAGATATTTGTGCTTGTGTTGCATAATGCTCAAGTAGAAATTTTGCTTCCTGAATTTGTGTCACATTTAAATGAAGCGCAGCTTGTTGCTGCTCTAAGTTATTATCCAGCGCTTTTAATTCACTATGTTCTGCACTTATTTTTTGTTGTAACTCATCTAATCGTTTTTTTGCTAATTCATTTGAACGGGAGTTCAAATTAAATTTTCGTAAGGCCTTAGGGAGCTTAGCTTCTCTATTCATTTGCTTACGTTGCTCAGATTTTTTCTCCGTAGCATCGGCGAATGTAGCCTGTAACCCTATTGGGTTTAATAATTTCTTATTAACATGCTCATAGAACATTCGTTGAAAATACTCACCAAAAATTTTTGTTTGTTTTAGATTAAGTTTTCCATTATTTGGTAATCTATCAGTCAACTCACCTTTATTAATGATGAATTGGTTCACAACAGATATTTGTGTTTTATGTAAATCATATTGGTTGGTAACATTATTCTTACCACTCAAAAAATAGTGAGAATGTGCGCCAACATCTTCATTAAGCTCACGCTCATCATGATGACAGACAATGCATTTAATATCGTAATCACCAAAGTTCTTTGTTAGAAAATCTTTGACAACATCAATGTATTTTTGTTTCGAAACAACATCAGTGGTTATGCCCCATTTCAACGGGAACTTAAACAGTCCTTCTTGAACATAAAGACTATTTTCATGCATAACCTTATTTACAAGTTTATTATGAGCTTCTACATACGTTTGTAGCATTTTTTCACGCTGACGTTTTCTTGTAGATTCGAGTTTGCTAAACTTATCTAACTTCGAATAAGAGATATGCTTATCATCTGAATACGACATTATTAGACGCATAAACTCTGCTGCCTGAATATTTCCTTTTCGACTTTCAGATTCAATAGCCTTTTTAATCTTAAGCTTATATTTTCTACGATTTTCTTGGTGTTTCTTCTTATTATGAACGGGTAATGGAGGGGCAACCTCAAACAACAATGATTGCTTATCATCCTCCGTAAAGTCAGTTAATTTATGATATTCACCATTTAAATAAATAATATTTTCATCAGCTAATTCCTCTCGCCATTGCAAGCCTCTCGCCTCTGGTTGAGAAGAACGCAGTGTATGAGCCAGTGATGATTCGCATTTTTTCCGCTGTGTTGGCGTAGAATTAGAATTAAATCTACGATGAAACATCGTTATGGCTTTCATTCAACACCTCGCTTTGAGGTGTTGGTAAAATACGGAGTCCAGAGGTCTCTCTGGCCCCAAGCTTGCGTTCTCATCTTTTGCGAAGTAAAAGTGTGACGTAAGCGCAGCGGGTTGCTATAACCGCACAGTTTCCTGGTGCGGCCAATATCAAGAAGGCTTTTGTTTCCAAGCAATCTGCTTGGGCCAATTTGAAAGCCATCAATTATGCGCATCGCTGTATCTCCCACTTGTTCGTTGTACAAGAAGCGTAATTATTGGATGGTGATTTACGCTTTGAATTCTCTCCCAAAGAAGTAACAGTCTTTGGTAATTCTGGCTTGGATAAAGCACACTTTACTGAATGATTTTCAAATACATCACCGAGTGCCTCACCCATCTTCTTTGAATAATCAGGTGCATCAGAATTCATCCACTTTCCATAATGCTTTTCTATCATCTTTATAGATGTATGCCCCATTTGCTTGCGTATCCACTCCATATTTAAGCCTCCAGTTAAAGCATGGCTTGCAAATGTATGTCTTAATTGGTTTGCGCCTCGTTTTTTAACGCCAGCTTTCAATAAGAAGTCTTTAAAAAATTTAATTGTAAATTCCTTTACATCTCTAAATGGCTTTTTACTTCGACTAGATATAAATACATGCCGAACGGATTGTTTAACTATTGATTTATTGTCCTGTTGGAGAACTCTGATTACACGGTTTCTTAAGTGACCTGTTATTTCAAATTGTTTTTTCAATATTTCAACAGCATGTATATTTAAGTCTACTTTCCTAATGGACTTTTCAGTTTTTGGTAACTTATATTTTCCAAGCACAACTGATTTATTAATTTGAACTTCTGCATTATCAAAGTCCACACAATCCCAGGTTAAAGCTAAAATTTCACAAATTCTGAGACCAGTTAGTACGGCTAAAAACAAAAGATTCTTTTCAGTTACATATTCAGTCTCAGTATTTTGTAGCGCAATCAGTTCATGCTTTTCAAAAGGGCTAGTTACAAGAATATGTACTTTAAGGGTTTTTATTCCTTTCATTGGGTTGAGGGTCACTACCCCGTCATTTACAGCTATTGCAAATATTGTTCGTAAAATTGATAAATGATCATTAATGGTCTTATTGTTCAGTATTTTATGAACTTTACCTCTCCAAGTTTTTATTTGAGAATGTTTAATACTTGATATTTCACGTTTACCAAACGCTTTAATCAACCTATTAACTTTTGCTCGGTTTGAAATATAACTTGAGTGTGCATGTTCAAATTTACATTCATCTAAATATAGTTGTGCATAATCTTTAAAAGTATTCATTTGTTATCACCAAATGGTAATGATGCCGCTACGCGACTTGTGACAATACTAATAAAAAAACAATCAGAGCACAACAACAAAACAATATAAAGACCAGTTAAAACAATGAGTTATATTAGCAGCTGTTAATAAAAAAGGAAATAAATACAATAAAGTCAGATTGATAAGTTTTCCTTTTGATGTGGTAAAAAAACTTAAAAATGATGAAAATAATTTTGTTTAATCTATAAAAAAATCATTTATGAGTGAATATTATGCGTAGGTGAGCATAACTTTATATATGGGTATTGAAGGTTTACTCTCTAAATCTAAATTTTTTATCAATATTGTTTATATTGCCGTTCATTAAAGATGAGATATTGTTTTAGGTATTAGAAAAGGTGGCAGGTATTAAACGTTCTTATACCTAGCCACTTTAATTAAATGCCCTATATATGATTTGAATCGTGTTAACTAAAGTCCCCCGTCTTTATCGTATAAATCAGGTCACTAACGGCCTGCTTATCCTTTTCTAATAAAGAAAGTGGTGTAACGTCACACAACTGAGGTTTTGGTAATGTAAGCCATCGCAACGCTATTTCTTCTTCTACAAATAGTGCTAAGAGTGACTTTTTAATATCTTGGTGATTTTTCAATAAGACGTCAAAATGTTCTTTTGAATTCATAGTTACGGCCATTTTTTAGATTTAAATTAAATACGATAATAAATGTAGACGATTGGTTTACATCCACGAATATAAAAACATAAACGCTATCCAACTTACGTACACGCTAACCTTACAAAGTTTTGTGCCATAAATTGTTTATTGTACTCTTCAGCTCCAGACATGTTCCACATAGGGTGTAAATATGATGACCCTTGCCATTTATCTCTCTTTGCAATCCATTTTGAAAAGCGCTCATTATGTACATTAGTGATACATAAATGATGCCCAGGGAAGTTAATTTCTAAACTATTAACCAATTCCGTCATATAACCTTTCTTTTGATGTTCTTTGCGTACACAAATAGCTTCTAAACAAATAATTTTTTCAAGTGGGACTCTCATACCTGATTCAATTGCTTGTCTAAAATCTTGTTCATGAAGCGCTAACTCAACTAAACCAGGTGGCGGTAAGCGAAAATGTAAATTTTCGACAAACTCGTCAATATAATCAAATGGAGTGACTGGATAGTTTGATTCTTCTATCCCTTTAATTACCTTTTCTATTGATGTATGAAATAAAGTCATTAATTCCTCTCTTATTTAATTGTGGTTAAAAATGGTGCTATTGAAAAATGTAAATGATTAAGTTTTTGAAGTAGCTTTTTAACTGGAAACTTTTTTCCGTATTTCCCGTAGGTAAGATTTTTATGGGTATGTCCGACTAACTGAGCAACAAGTGCCTCATCTACCTCTTGTTGCTTGAGTTCATCGATGAACGTATGTCTAAAGCTATATGCCGAAGGTCGATCCTTCGGCAATAAATTTATTGAAGTTGATAAGCGGCCTAATTGCTGACAGTAATTTTTAGACCAATCATCATCTTGACCTCCAGGCTTGCAGTTAAATAAAGGCTTTGGTCTTTTGGATTTAACCTCATGAACAAAATCTACAAAACCAAGTTTTAGAAGCGTGGGATGTACAGGCACTATTCGATTAGACGACGCATTTTTCAATCGTTGTTTAGGTTTACTATCATTTACGTGGATACAAACCAAACCATCTTCTTCGATAATATCACCTGTATACAACTGACAAGCCTCACCTGGCCTTAACCCTTGAAAAAGCAACACTAAAGTTATCCATTGGAAGTTCCAATCTTTGGATTTAAAGGCGTTACTTTGAAGTAATAAATTCAATTCGCTGATTTTCCAGCGCTGACGCGCTGAATAAGTGCCAGTGCCTTCATTATTTCTATGCGGTATGTCACTAAATGGATTGCTATCAATGTAGTTCATTAATTTGCACCACTTATAAAACTGAGAGATTGCGGCAAGGTACTCTTTATTCGTTTTGTGAGTCCTCTTTTGACTTAACAACAAATCACGATATCTGAGTGCACTACTCGTTGAACATTCAGCAACGTTTCTAAGCTTGCTAGATTTAATGAAATGCTGAATCCTTTTAGACAACTGCCTTACTGTTGAATCTAAAATATTCTCTTTGCTTTTGGATTCAACAAAACTATCTAATGCACTATTTAGTAAAACTTGTTGGACATTTGATTTCTGTGGTGGACATTGGATAACTTCAGTGCCGCGTATGGGGTAAATTAATGTAATAGGGTATTCACAGTCAAAACCTTCTCGCAAATCATTAATATGCTTATTTAGGGATGATTTGAAGTCATGAGGCATTGTTGTTTCATTAATACACTCAACCAGCTCAAAAACCGCTAATGAAACAACTAAATTTCGTTTAGTTGCAACAGTGCGAACTTTAGTAAGCAATGATATTTTTATGTCAAAGGGGAAGCCTCTGTTTCTTAACACTTTAGAGAAACAGATACGGGTGAAATACGTGCAATTTGTGGCGCGAAAAAGGTACATTGTCTCAGTCAATCCTTTTGGACTGATTTAAAAACCTTTAGACATAAAAAAAGCCGTTGAATATCAACGGCTTTCTTCATTTTTTAATGTGGCGGTGAGATAGAGATTTGAACTCTAGAAGGGCTACAAACCCTTGCCGGTTTTCAAGACCGGTGCTTTCGACCACTCAGCCATCTCACCTGAAGTTAACAAATAAGCTTGTAAAACAATGCTTGCTTGAGAACGAGGCGAATATTAAAGTCTCTCTAAGAAGTTGTAAAGCACTATTTATATTATTTGTAGTTGTTTTAACTTACTTAACTAAAAAACAACCGGTTCGCTCTATTTTCAAGCATTATAGCGAGAGTTTAATAGAAATTATTAAAGGAATTTCAAAATGGCGACAAGTACTTCCTGTACCTGCCCTTGGTTAGATACCACCAAAGCTGATTATGTTAAGTATCATGATGAAGAATGGGGCGTGCCTGTTCTCGAGGATAATAAAATGTTCGAGTTCATGGTGCTTGAGTCAGCGCAAGCAGGTCTTAGTTGGTATACCATACTTAAGCGGCGTGACGGCTACAGAAAAGCATTTTCAAACTTTGATGTTGATAAAGTTGCACAATACTCGTTAGCCGATGAACAACGTCTTGTTCTTGATGCCAGTATTATTCGCCATAAGGGTAAAATTGCAGCAACGATTAATAATGCTAAATGTTTTATTGCTATTCAAAATGAGTTCGGTAGTTTTATTAACTACATCTGGGGGTTTGTTGACAACAAAGTACAAGTTAGTAATTTAAATAAACTTGCAGATTACCCTGCTACCTCCCCTATTTCAGATGCTTTAAGCAAAGATTTAAAAAAGCGTGGCTTTAAATTTGTTGGCTCAACAACCATGTACGCACATTTACAAGCCGCAGGTCTGATAAATGATCACAGTAATAATTGCACAAGAAAACAGGAAGTAATCAATAGCTACAAAGCATTAGGGTTAGAATGGCAGCAGTGTTAGTTAATTTATTTCTTCTGCTATGTACTATTTATAAGCTACCTAACTTATTGAGCTAGTTGCCAATGCTAAGTTACAAGCACTGTTACAAAAGAAAACATTTTATTGCCACTTTTAAACAAAGCTAATCATGGTATTTTAAAAATCACCATGCCATAATATGTCATAAGGCAGTTAGTTAGTGTAAGTCAGCTTTTTCCATTTTATAAACATGAAAAACTTGAACTTATCTAAAATGACCTTATCTATATAACTAGAATTAAATTCTTAAGGAAGTTTTATGCAATCTAATATGGGTTTTCAAACGGCGAGTCAAAGTTCGGCGGTAGAAATTAATAAAGTATTGAAAAATACTTATATGTTGTTATCAATGACACTTGCGTTCAGTGCTGTTACCGCTGGTATTTCAATGGCGATGAACCTACCACATGGTGCTGCACTTATCATGATGTTGGTCTCTTTTGGTTTAATGTTTGTTGTTAACAAAAAGGCTGATTCGGCAAGTGGTATTTATTGGATTTTTGCTTTCACCGGTTTAATGGGTGCATCGTTAGGTCCAATGCTTAATGCCTATGCAGCAATGCCTGGCGGTCCTGCTTTAATTATGCAGGCTCTTGGTGGCACAGCATTAATATTTTTCGCACTTTCAGGTTATGCACTAACAAGTAAAAAAGACTTCTCATTTATGGGTGGCTTTTTAATGGTTGGTTTGATTGTAGTATTAGTAGCAAGTTTAGCTAATATCTTCTTTCAAATTCCAGCACTTTCATTAGCGGTAAGTGCTGCTGTTATCATGATTATGTCTGGTTTAATCTTATTTGATACTAGCCGTATAATTAATGGTGGTGAGCGTAACTACATTCGTGCAACAATTTCTTTATACTTAAATATTTATAATATTTTTGTACACCTTCTACACTTACTAGGTGTTTTTGGTGGCGACGATTAGTTAACGCTATTGTCAAAGTAAAAAGTTTAAGTCAAAAAGATTTATAATCCGTTATAATTCTTTATAATGAAAGCCTCGCAAATGCGAGGCTTTTTTTTGAATGTTTTTTACCCTTACCTGTTTGGATATGCTGTGAAATCTCTTGCTGTAGTAATAACTACTCCCCCTTATAGCCCATTAACAACAACGGCAATAGCTTATGTTGAAGCCGCCTTAGTATCGGGCATCGATATTACAGGTGTATTCTTTTACCAAGATGGCGTAATGCATGCGAACAAGGATATAACAATTGCCAGTGATGAATACCAGGCTATTTCACATTGGCAACGTCTACACCAAGAATACCAATTACCACTGCATATCTGCATTACCGCCGCTGAAAAACGTGGTATTGCTTGTGATTCAATTGATAATGAAAAAATAAATCAGGCCTTTACAGTCTCTGGTCTAGGTGAATTAGTTGAGCTAACATCAAAATCAACACGCTTGGTACAATTTTAATGACTTCAGTAGATAATAAGGTGACTAATAATTTGTCACAAGAAAGTGGACTGGCAATAATTAACAGTAAGGCTCCTTTTAGTAGTAGCCATGGCAAAGATGCCCTTGATATCGCCTTAATCTTTGGCTCATTTGAGCAAAAAGTCTCATTGTTTTTTCAAGGTGATGGTGTTTATCAACTAATAAATAATCAAGATGGCTCTTTGCTGTCCATCAAAGATTACTTGAAAACGTTTTCAGCTTTTGAGTTCTATGATATTGAAGATATCTATGTATGCCAGCAATCATTAGTCAATAGAAAACTGAGTGAAGAATTTCATATTGACGCTGTGAAAGTATTGGCAAGTATTGAGTTTGGTATTGCACTTAACAGTCACCAACACATTCTTCGGTTTTAGACTGCAAATTTAAGAGGGAAAAATGAGTACATTACATTTAGTACGACAATCGGCTTTTGCAACCAATGACTTTGCACAATGCTTAAGTGTTTTGGATCATCAAGACTCAATAATATTAATGGATGATGGCTGTTATAACCTTAAACATGCCTTGATGGACAGTTTAATCAAGCGGGTTGATGACACTATTAATATTCATGTTATATCTAGTCATGCAAAAGCGAGAGCCATTGAAACCATTACAACGATCAAGCACATTGAAATGAAAGACGTTGTTGAATTAACCTTTAACCATAACAAAGTGATCACATGGCAGTAGAACTAATTTTCGAAGACAATATTATTCCAACAGACAAGCATGGCTACCTACTCGACCATCTATTGTGGCAAAAAGAGTTAGCTATAGTGCTAGCAAAGCAAGATGAGGTTGAGCTAACAGAAGCTCACTGGGAAGTAATTAATTTTGTTAGAGGATTTTACTTAACCTACAACACCTCTCCTGCTATCCGTGCATTAACTAAAGCAATGAAGAGCGAGTTTGGCGAAGAAAAGGCAAGCAGTCGTTACCTATATAAGCTTTTTCCTGAAGGACCCGCTAAACAAGCGACCAAGTATGCTGGTTTACCTAAACCTGCTCGTTGTATTTAGCACTTGGCTGCTAATTAATGATATAACTTACTATCTGAATATCTGGTTTATACTTTAATGTTAACTTGAAAACCACTGTTCCCCGTAGGTGCAGGCACATTATTTACATTTGCTGATTGAATAAGTTGTAATGCCATTCTCCCCTCAGCTTGTTGGTTCTTTTTAGCCAAGGCGGCTGTTAGTAACTCAGCTCCCGAAGTTGATTGTGCTGCAACAGAAGTACTTTGTCCTACGCTGATAGACATACTCGACCCCAAAATTTAGATTTACAATACACACATATCGGCAAGAACATAAATAACTTAAGCTTTATTTGAATGGTTAAGATAATAAAAACAGAAAAGGCGCATATTACTCAGTAATATGCGCCTTTTACTTAAATTAGCTTAACTTAGCTTATAGCTAGTTATTATTTAAGCGGTAATGAAGGAACCGTAATTCCAGACATTTCAAGCATAACTTGTACAACTTGACAGCTATAACCAAACTCGTTGTCATACCAAACGTATAATACAGCGCGATCAGCATCAACGATTGTTGCTTGTGAGTCAACAACACCCGCATAACGTGAACCAACTAAATCGGTAGAAACAATTTCAGTTGAAGCAGTGTAATCAACTTGGTTCTGTAAAGGAGAGTTTAATGAAATATTACGTAAATAGTCATTCAACGTTTCTTTATCAGTAGCTTTCTTTAGGTTCAAGTTCATGATTGCCATTGAAACGTTTGGAGTAGGAACGCGGATAGCGTTACCTGTTAACAAACCTTTCAATTCAGGTAATGCTTTAGCTACCGCTTTTGCAGCACCTGTAGTACTGATAACCATGTTCAATGGAGCACTACGACCACGGCGAGGAGCTGGGTGATAGTTATCAATTAAGTTTTGGTCGTTAGTATATGAGTGAATTGTTTCAACATGACCATTACGGATACCGTACTCATCATTCAATGCTTTTAATACCGGAGTAATTGCATTCGTTGTACAACTTGCAGCTGAGATAATTTTATCTTCAGCTAAAATCATATCGTGGTTAACACCGTAAACGATGTTTTTGATATCACCTTTAGCTGGGGCTGTTAATAATACTTTAGCAACACCCTTAGATTGTAAATGTTGGCCTAAACCATCTTCGTCTGTCCAAATACCTGTGTTATCAACAACTAATGCGTCACTGATACCATGCTCTGTATAATCAACTTCAGCAGGAGATTTTGCATAGATAACTTTGATAAAAGCACCGTTAGCTTTAATTACGTTGTTTTCTTTATCGACTGTAATGCTGCCATTAAAAGCACCATGAACTGAATCACGACGTAGTAAGCTAGCGCGTTTTTCTAAATCATCACCACCTTTACTTGGGCGCAATACAATAGCACGAAGGTTTAATTTAGCATTAGGTCCGGCACGTTCAATTAATAAACGCGCTAGAAGACGACCGATGCGACCAAAACCATAAAGTACTACGTCTTGGCTTTGTTGGCCTGAGTTTTCACGGCTTTCTGCAGATAATTCTTTATCTAAGTATTGCTCAATAGATAGGTCATTTGCTTGACCAAGGTATAAATAATTATAAGCAAGTTTACCTAGATCAATGCGCGCAGGCGCTAAATCCATTTTATTAATTGCTTCGATAAATGGGAAACTTTCACGTAAACGCAATTTGCTTTCTTCATGCAGAGCAACTGATTTATGTGCTTTAATAATATCAATTGGAGAAGCGTTTAATAGCGGACGGCCGTACACTGAAATTTCAATGCCTTTATTGCGAAAAAGCTGCCCAATAATTGGTTGCATATTTTCAGCGAATGTTTGACGCTCTTGCCAGCTTGCTTGATATTTTTCCTCAATATGAGAAGTCATTACTTAAACCTTTTATTTCAGTCAATTGAACATTAGGCTATTATCTTAAAGTACTTAGTACAATAATAGCTAGTGGGTAATTTTATACGGGCGTATTGTAATTCAGTATGAAATATTTCTCTATAGGTTACAAAAAACTTTTTGGTATTTTTATGATTAACTTTAAAAAAATAAAGCTTCAAAAATCATCTTTCATCGTTAAATACTGGTCTGTTTTGTTTGTTCTCTTGCTTACTAGTTGTGATAACAGTGTCAATCTGGTGCAACTGTGCAACGACAATAAAGAGATTTGTGAAGAATTTGGTCAAGATAGCTGGTGCAAAAGCCAACGAATACAAGTCGCTTTAGCGCGAATAGCAGTAAAAGATGAAAACCTTGATGCTGATAAATATAACTTACTTGTGGCTTATGAAGGTTATATTAAGTGCATGGAGCTTGCTTCTCAAATTCAACATATAAAACTGAAAGAGAAAACCACCCTTAGAAAGAATAATTTATTAAAAGCCAAAGCAAACCTATCATTATTGGCTGAGCAGAATGAAGACTCTAAACACCCTCACCTACTTTTTTATTTTTGGTCAAGACACGCTAATGAGTTGGCATTAGCTGAGCTATTAAAATTAGAAGGCACTGAGGTCTTAGAAAATTCAACCGCACAGCTTCACTTAGCCACCTATTATATTAAGCGAGATAGTAAAAAGACATTAGGGTTATTGTATCATGCACTTGAACTTCACGAACCTGGCACAGTATTGTCGCCTGAGATATTACAATCACTTGCGACCATTCATACAAAGCAAAAACAATACAAGCAGGCTTATATTTGGTTACGCTCATATCAACTTATTCAGACTCAATCGGACAAAATGATTGAATCTAGCCTAAACAACTTTAAAGAGAGGCACGACTTGGATGCTAGCTTTCTTGATAAAGTCGCAAATTCCACACTAGATAAAATTCAATCCGGCGAATTCTCTAGTCCAAAGTATTAGAAATAAGAATACTTGTAGGGGAAGAATTCAAGAAGTGATTGCTATTAACTCTACTCGAATGAAAACTATTTTGCTAAGAAAGTTAAGCTGAGTGAGTTAACACAGTATCGCTTACCCGTTGGTTTAGGACCATCATCAAAAACATGTCCTAGGTGGGATTGGCAATGGCTGCACTGTATTTCTACCCTTTGCATGCCATGTGTATGGTCAGCTTTATAGGCTACATTTTCTTCAATACAATCAAAATAACTCGGCCAGCCACAACCCGCGTTAAATTTATGCTCACTACTAAACAAGGGGCGTTCGCAGCAAGCACATAGGTAAATCCCTGATAACCAATGATCATTATATATACCACTAAACGGCTGTTCTGTTGCGGCTAAGCGACAAACTTTGAAAGCTTCATCACTTAATTTATCTTTATACTGATCATTGATATTTGTCATATCTTTGAGCCTTAGCTATCGATTGCGACAGTTTCCCTGTCACTTGTTGACCAGTTTACATGGTACTTTTTACCCGCAGCTTTATCAATGCGCTCAAAAGTATGGGCACCAAAAAAGTCTCGCTGACCTTGCAACAAGTTAGCTGGTAATGTTTCACTGCGCATTGAATCATAATAGGCAAGAGAAGAAGATAATGCACCTATTGGTACACCCTGAAGTGTTGCATGACAAATAGCCTTGCGCCAATTAAGTTGACGATCATTTAATTCCTTAACAAAAAAATCATCAAGCAATAAATTATCTAGGTTCTCATCTCGTTCATAAGCATTGGTGATCGACTGCAAGAATGCCGCACGAATAATACAACCTGCACGCCAAATTTTTGCAATACTCGCAAAGTCTAATGTCCAACCATGTTCTTTTGCAGCAAGCTTCATTAGTTGGAAGCCTTGCGCATAAGCACATATTTTTGCGCAGTACATTGCATCATGCAATTGCTCTATTACTTCTTCTTTTTCCGCGTCAGATAAAGAACCTTCCTCAGGACCAGAGAGTAATGAGGAGGCTTCAGTACGTAATTCTTTAAAGGATGAAATAGAGCGAGCGTATACTGCCTGCGCAATAGTAGGTGCAGGACAGCCGACTTCTAAACTACTCATAGCAGTCCAAAGACCTGTGCCCTTTTGTCCCGCTTTATCTAAGATTAATTCTACAAGCGGTGTATTAGTATCAGATGATTTATGACGAAGTACTTCTACTGAGATCTCCATCAAATAACTGTCTAATGGACCAGTATTCCACTTTGCAAAAATATCAGCGATTTCGTCACAGCTTAATCCTAAGCCAGACTTTAACACATGATATGCTTCACAGATTATTTGCATATCCGCATATTCAATACCATTATGAACCATTTTTACATAGTGACCGGCTCCAGCAGGACCTATATAGGCAGCACATGGTTCACCATCGTTAATAATTTGACCTGGTTGAGTGCGATCTATAGGTTTACCTGTTTTGGCATCTACTTTAGCTGCAATAGCTTCCCAAATAGGTTTAACTCTTGCCCAAGCATAAGGGGAGCCACTTGGCATAAGCGAAGGACCAAAACGCGCACCCACTTCTCCACCAGAAACAGCTGAAGAAAAAAGTAAGAAATTGCTTTTATACTTAGCTTCTCTAGCTACAGTATCTACCCATAAACTATTACCCGTATCAATAATGATGTCATCCGGCTGAATACCAGCACCAATCAAGTTTTCACATACTTGGTCAACCGGTGCACCTGCAGGAACACTCAGAACAATGAGGTGTGGTGCTTTAAGTTGTGATAATAATTCAGTATAAGAAGAACAGCCATAAACACGCGGAGTACTGGTTAAGTTCTCAGCCTCATCTTGTGCTATTACTGCTTGCACTTTTTCATCACTTAAATCAAAAGCGGCAATATTAAAACCGTTATCAGCTAAGTTTAGTACCAGGTTTTTTCCCATAACGCCTAAACCAATAAAGCCAATGTCACACAAAACTTTATCTTGTGTCATAAATATTTATCCTATATCTAATAAGGTCAATAGTTTCAGGGTAGTGAACTATTCTTCATAATTTTGTGCATTCTACCATGCAATTACAAAAGTTTTGTACAAAATGCTTAAAAACTTCTTCTTTAGAAGTGTTATTTTGGTAATTTTACCAAATAATACAAGATTTCTGAATTTACCAATCAAAAAAGCCATGTTTTGCTTGTAATAATCTCAAAATGGTGTAATTTTACTACATAATGAATTTAAGAGGTTACCCATGAAAATAAAAGTTGGTATTAATGGTTTTGGCCGTATTGGCCGTTTTGTATTTAGAGCCGCTGCTGAGCGCAACGACATTGAAATTGTTGGTATCAACGATTTGATGGACATTGAATATATGGCGTATATGTTGAAGTATGATTCAACACATGGCCGTTTTAAAGGCACAGTTGATGTAATTGACGGTCAATTGCTTGTTAATGGTAATGTTGTTCGCGTAACAGCTGAGCGCAATCCAGAAGATTTAAAATGGAACGAAATTGACGTAGATGTCGTTGTTGAATCTACAGGCTTGTTCTTAACTGATGAAACAGCTCGTAAACATATTACAGCGGGTGCTAAGCAAGTTGTATTAAGCGCGCCATCTAAAGATGATACGCCTATGTTTGTTTGTGGTGTTAACTTAACAGAATATACTGGCCAAGATATTGTTTCAAATGCTTCATGTACAACCAACTGTCTCGCGCCGATTGCAAAAGTATTAAATGATAATTGGGGCATCCAAGATGGCTTAATGACAACTGTACATGCAACAACAGCGACACAAAAAACAGTAGACAGCCCTTCTGTTAAAGATTGGCGTGGTGGTCGTGGTGCAGGTCAAAACATCATACCTTCATCAACAGGTGCAGCAAAAGCTGTTGGTAAAGTTATTCCTGAGTTAAATGGAAAATTAACTGGTATGGCATTTCGTGTACCAACGCCAGACGTATCAGTTGTTGATTTAACGGTTAACTTGAAAAAGCCAGCGACTTACAGTGAAATCTGTCAAGCAATGAGTGCTGCTGCTGAAGGCGAGCTTAAAGGTATTTTAGATTACACCGAAGATGCTGTTGTCTCGAATGACTTTATTGGTGAGATCTGTACTTCTGTATTTGATGCTAAAGCAGGTATTGCTTTAACTGATACGTTTGTAAAAGTAGTTTCTTGGTATGACAATGAGATTGGCTATTCAAACAAAGTACTCGATTTAGTAGCCTTCATCAGCCAATATGAAAAATAATTACATCATTAACTGATTAGTTATAAAAACAAAAGCTAGGTATTAACCTAGCTTTTTTGTGCTTTAATTTCAACGAATGTTTTGCAACTGCTCTAAATACTAGCGAATAGTTGCATTGATTTGTTGTAGAACTAATTGAGGATCTGCTGCTTTTGTTATTGGACGTCCGATCACCAAATAATCTACGCCAACATCTATAGCCTCTCTAGGTGTCATAATACGGTGTTGGTCATCCATCGCAGAGCCTGCTGGTCTGATGCCTGGAGTAATCAACTTAAATTCTTTTCCTAGATCCCTTTTTAATTGTTCAGCTTCCCATGCAGAACAAACCACGCCATCTAAACCACTTCGTTTGGTTAAACTCGCTAAGAAATCAAC
>PJEL010000681.1_pt1 | contig 39258 bp, 40 predicted proteins | sample 1853271 | NCBI WGS metagenome assembly PJEL01 (sample SAMN08108733, study PRJNA415343) | Invertebrate metagenome, whole genome shotgun sequencing project. | host: Globobulimina | place: Sweden: Gullmar Fjord | collected 2015-08
TTGTAAACGACGCTGGAACAAAAGGAGCAGGTGCTGAAGGACGTGAGTCCGACATCATGATGAACCTTGGTTCTGAATATACTCACATTCCTTTTGGAGTGCTGATGGTATTTAAAACTCGTGGTGGTGATGACGCTCAGAGTAGAGGAAAAATTCTTTCCGCTATTTATATGGAATACTGCATGATGGAAGGTTATAACTTTTCTGTTTCTGCACAAGCTCCAGTAATCATGGAAAATATATCAATCCAATTTGACCGTGTAGTTCCAGTAGCTATCGGCTAAGTTTGTTCACTCTCCTCGGCACTGTGAACAGAGCCTCGACTTATGTCGGGGCTTTTTTTTGTATGCTAAAAAAAATAACCCTCACAAGGAGGGTCACTTTTTCCAAGTCACACACACGTCGTAGAAGGGTTAATAATACGACGTGTATGTCTTGTACAGTAATCCAAGGGAGTAACCCCTTAGACTACTTTCCCTCTGAGGAGAAGGAAAAGGAATAAAAAAGACCAGGGAAGCGGGGGAACCGCTCTACCCCTGGCCATAAAAGGTCTGAACAAATCAGACGTGCCACTTCACAGGTCAGGGAGGACCATAGAAATTCTTTTACATTCTTACATATACCGATGGGAAAATAATATAAATTTATTTAGTTCAGAGTATTTCTTTCTGCACCTTACTTATACCAAAATCAGGGGTCGATATTTAGGTTTCAGAAGGGTTGCCGTAAATGATAACTTCCAATGCTGCAATGAGACCTGTGAGGTTATCACTCAGTAAGGTGCACATATCTGAACGTAGGTTCTCGTCCTCTTCATCTATCAAAGGAGTAGCTTGGATTATGTCATCTGCCGCAGAGTATAGCTGGTCTTGCTTTTCGGATTCCATATCAATAAAGTCAACGAGAGCACTGAATATCCTGTCGCCATATTTGTCTGAAGTCAACTGAAGGTATATATGATCTACTGCCTCTTGAGAAGTTAATTTACCTATTAGTCCTCCACCTATAAGTATCTCGGATAGGAACTCAGGGTTAGCGGTCGTTATATTTAGTTCGTCTGCCATTTTTATGTCTGCCTTATTAATTAGTTAGCTAAATAAAGGACACGGCTGTGCCCCCTACTTTGTGTATTATGCCTGCTTCTTTAGGAAGGGCAGCAAACTGATCACTGATCTTCTCTTAGTCGTAGGTTCTTCTTTATAGACTGGTGCTACCTCTTCTGGCCTATTCTTCTTACCGAAGTTAAACTCATATGTAGGGGTAGTAGCCTTCTTGTACTGAATACTGAAAGTACTAGTTAAGACCTCGTTTATTGCTTCCTTAGCTCGCTCCACCCGTGTTACTGCTTCATCCTCAGTGATGAGTCCAGGTTGGTAAGCAATGGCTCTAGCGACCCCAGTGAAGACGTGTTCTCGTAGAGCAGGTGACATACGCTTCCAATGAACACAATGGGCTGCGTCTAACTCCTTCTCTTTCATGACTTTACGTCCTAGGGACCCTATAGCATCCAAGGCAGTATGAATCCCACACACGCTAAAGAAGTCTCCTTCAAAGGCGTCTTGCATGCCTATGGCGAATAGCTCTGCTGTGAGTGGGTCTTTAAGCTGATCCAGGGGATCTGCTATAGTTTCTAAATAACTCATTTTCTCCTCCTCAATTAAAAACGAAATGTTTCTACACTTCTCTTATACCACAAACATAGGTAAACTATAGATATGATTGGACAAACACCGGGTGCTCCCCGAAACTACGAAACCGAAGGCATAGTTACTGCTATTGATATTCAGCGTAGTATATGCAAGGTCATATGTAATGATGGCCGTATTATATCAAATGTTACCTGGGGTCAGACCTATGGAGGCCTAGGTAGGTCTGCACTCAACTATAGTCCAGTTCCTAGGGAGCGGGTCCGAGTTGTGTACGACCAATCTAGCAATCCCTATATTTCTTGCTCCATGCAACCTATCGGCTTTGCCAGAACGGACAAAAGCTTTTTAGGCAAGTTCCAAGAACTAGATGATACTTACTTCTACCGACGCTATAACACTGGTCTAGGTAGCATTGCTGCTTCTAGCGGGACGAGTCGACCATTAGACCAGATTCCGGGGGATACTACTATTACTCAAGGTGGGGCTACTATAGGGGCTACCAACTCTGGTAGTATCTTTATAAAATCTTCTTCCTTAGCTCAGATATTCCTATCGAAAATAGATGACATCGTTAGAGTTGTTACTCGTAACTACCAGCAGTTTTCAGAAGTGGCTAAGAAAACCCAGACCAATGTTGTAGGTCGTATATACCAGTATCATGCTTGGTATTACACAGGTGTTTCTTCAAGGGCAGATGCTCCCGAGTACGAGGAAGTAATCGGGGATGTTGCTGCTGGTGACTTTGCCAAAGGGGAACTTGTAGACCCTGCTGGACTACCAGCGTCAGATGATCGTTTATATAAACGTCAAGTTAACAATGACGGAATAATGCGTTACCAAGAGAACATGGATACCAACGGAGAAGAGGATTCTATTTCTACAGATGGTGGAGCTAATCATACTTTTGCAGAACGTACTAATACTCAAGATGATATGTTTATAACCAATGGTACAGATACGTCTACTAAAACAAACACCGCACTTAAATGGAAAGTGATTGTAGACGATGGTTCCAGCAATGGAATGAAAGAGATTACTGCTAAGTACGCCAAGATAGAAGTTATCGGAGGAGGTTCTTCTGACATGACTTTTAATGACGACGGAACTGTCTACTTAAATAGCACAACGGGAGTGTACGTAGATACTCCAGAAGTTATTATATCTAATTGTGATAAGATTGATTTAGGGAATGATGCTTCAGAACATATCGTCATGGGCGAACAGCTGGGTACCTGGTTTGAAAGTGTACTTAAAGTATGGAATGATACTCATACCCACATAGGTAACCTAGGTTCTCCTACTTCCCCTCCTATAGCTCCATTTGTTGTAGGGGATGCAGATTCCGGTAATGCTGCCGGAGGCTCAGGTATATACTCTGCACGAGTTACTGCGGAGGACTAATGGCTTTAAACCAAGCAACTTTTAATTCTAACTTTGATGCTACCTTCTTAGATGTGTTGGCAGTAGATAAAGATGGGGAAACAAACAAGTTTAAACCTAACGGGGAACCTGACGTAACGCTTACCATAACAGCGGGAGGTCCATTTAGTTATGGCCAGTTATTTGCGGACTCTTACCATGCTTACGCAGCACAAGGGGTCGTAATTGGATTGGCTCCTGGAAGTCTATCTTTTACGAAGTCTTTCTTAAAAAATGTAATGGATGGAGGCGGTGCTAACGCAGCTACTTTTGCAACTGCTCTTGCACAGTTCTGGAATTCAGCGTCTGGTACTCAAGTTCTTGCATGTACTGGAGGAGTTACCTTAGCTGGCTATAGCAACAACGCCTTATCTAAAGTAGGAGCTTTTCAAAGTGCTATTACCGCATCTATAGATTCCAGTGCCATAACTGATCCTATTTACTTAAACTTTTTTGTTGCTACTGAACCTGTAGTTAAATCTATCATATGGACCTTTAACGAAGTAACTGCAGCACCTAGTCCCACTTCATGTACTGGCACAATTTCCTAAGCTAAAGAAAAGACCAGGACTCATACCTACCTAGGGGACCTCTCCGGTCCCTGTCGGCTTGGTACAAGTCACTACACCGAAGTGCAGGTCATTCCTTTTTGGTGGTGTTAACCTAGCTATCAACACCGATGGCTTTCGTTAGGCCGTGCTTCTGCAGGGTCTTGTTACGACCATAGACTTCACCAGCTTTAGCTGCTCCGCCTACTACTACTACCGCTGCAACACCGCCGCCAATCCATTTAGCAGTTGGGCTCATTGCAACACGTTTGATGATACCTACTTCTTCTTCTTTATTTTCTTTAGACATAATCTCTTCCTCAGAGTATTGTAATTCAAGAAGATATTCGCTCACAGGATGTAGGCGTATCTATCTTCTCACATTACTTATACCAAACGGGGTTTTAAATATTGAAAAAAAAGGGGGTTTTTACACCCCTATTTTTAAGCTACTTCTTGTGCTTCTTCTGACTCTGGGTTTTCACCCAAGTGAGTCATTAGTTTCACAAACAATGCATTCCCCTTTTCAGGGTTAAGCATCCTGAACCAATTAAGTTTTCCTTTTAAATGGTTTAGAAAGTCGTCTACCGTAGCATCTGAATCAAACTTAGTTGCTTCTGCTTCAACTCCATTGTTACACACGTTATGAACTATAGCTCTAAGTCTACGTCGCTCCTTCTGAGGTAAGTTAGGCTTGTCGTTTACAACGACTCCACAAACCATTTGTCTATGGTTTTTAGCCATGACTTTAGTCTTAGGGTGGTTCATCCTGAATCCATACCTAGCTAACATGGTTTGCACCTCTCGTATAATCTCATACGTAGACACATACCGTTGTTCAGAAGTAACTGTACCCCTACTAGGGTTGCCGGTTCTCACTAAGAGTCCTGACAGTCCTATAGCGTTTCCAGAAGACCTGCTACTTCGTAGCTGCTCGTAATCCTCCTTAGACATTAACTCCGTACCTTCCTTAGCAGATATAGTTATATCATCTGCGTACACAGTGAAGTCAAGACCTAAGGGATCCATAATCCCCTTAAGCTCTGGACCAAAAGTATTTTTCACAATTAAGTTACTTACTTTAGGACTAGTGATTCCTCCTTGAGGTAGGTACCAACGATAGGTACATAGTTCAGATATAGTTCTAGCTGCTGCTCCTGCTGCAAGACTCTCTGCTTCGAGCATTGCTGCAATCATTGATTGCGTGATACTTGGGAAGAAGTCTTTTAAGTCTAGTGAGATAACAACTGGTTTACCTACATGTATCTGAGACATCTCTGGGACCGAACGACCTTGTTCGAATGCCCAAGTGTAATCAGGTACCTCTACTAAGTTAAGTATCTTAGTAAGGATACGAGCTTGAGCAAGTCGAAGGAACTTATCAGGATTATTTATTTCCCGATAACCTCCTCGTCTCTTAGGTACCTTATGAGACTCATAGTGAGTAGCCTTGGTTTTGCATAGCCAAGTCAATAAGCTCGCGTTCCTCATCCCCAATGTCATCGCTAAATCCGAATTCCTCGTAAGAAGAAGCGGGGGCGATGGTTCCGTCTCCGGCATTGCTTCCATCCCCTCCGTCCGTTCTAGCGGTTCTGCTGTTGGCATTTGATCTGGGTTCATGGTTTAACTCTCCTAATACTTGTTCATAGGTTATTTCGTTACTACGTAGGACCCTGCCTCTAACTAAGTCTTCAGCAGTTACTACATAGAATGTTTTGTCTGGTGCAATAACAATTCCATCAGAAAACACTTTTGGAAATCTTACTAAACGGTGACAACCGTTATCCCCTGAACCTAGTTCAAGTTGAAGTTTATAGTAAGCCAGTTGGCCATTCTCGTTTTTAAATACGAGGTGGTTTGCTCTCCGGGAAAATCTTTCATCTAACCGGGAAGGTGATGTGACCTCTGGCATTAAGGAAATAATACTCATATCTCGATCTCTCGATTCTCTATTCAATTCGAGTAACTCAATAATGGATTCCATCCTAGAGTAACATCGGCTTAATTGTTTATCGATTGTTTCCGTAAACTCTTGGGAATGATTTGACTGATCATCGCCCTCGAAGAAGAATCGATTCTTGTAAGCATCTACTGCACATCCGAAGTTGCGTCTCATAGAAGCTTCTTTTTCATCATCAAAATATAATGACAGGATTTTATTCCCTACAGAGTCCATAAACTCTGTTGCGAATTCCTGGGTAACTCCTTCTACTGCAATGGCAACTGCACAAGTCAGGTCGTCTAGCTTTTGCTCACCCAGGTTTCTTATAACTTCAGCAGGGTCTATCCTGTAATGGTTAGGTTCGCTGAAAGTAGTAGAAGTACTATACACAGGTATCTCAAAAGATAAGGATCTTGAGAGAGGAGTTATAGCTCTGCTAGTCAATGATTGCTGCCTAGCGGTCACTAGAGCCCTCCTAGGGATATGTTTATTCCCTGCCCTCTCTCTATCTTCATCCTCTTCAGACGTTCTTTTTCTTCCTGTAGCAGGATTTAAAGATTCAAAGATAGAGGCTGCTGACGCATATGAATCCCTGGGAATTATAGAAGGGGAGATTCCTATACCCCCCGTTATATCTATATCCACATCTAAAGTGATATCAATCCTAGTAGACCCGTCCGCATTATCCGTATGCTCTCTGCTGAAGCCTATATCTAATTCCTTCTTAAAGGGGACTTTGGCACAAGCAGTGTTGATATAATCTAAATATGCTCTGAAGAAATCATCTATTAACATATGATTAGGATCTTTTACTTGGTGTAGAGATACTTCTAAGGTGTCTCCCTCTTCTCTACTCCTCGTCACCATGTCTTCCATGATATGCCCGTTGGCTGCTTGGGAACCCATTGAGTTCCAGTTACCTATATCCACTCGCCTAGTTAGGTGGGGACGTTCGTATGGAGCACACACCTCTCTAAGACGGCTAGCCATACTGTTATTAACTTGAGAGGGAGATAGCGAGAAAACTGGACGCCTAGTTAAATAGTTTTCAGCTTTACTCCAATCTACTCTACCGTTGATACTAGCATTGCCTAATACTCTGTTACTTCCAGGGGAAGCGGCTCCTCCTCTTAATTCCAATCTACCGGGCAACCGACAGTTGTATATTCGGGAACTAGCCTGTAGTGGGATAAGAGCCTGCCAGTGGTCTATGCTCTGAGGAGGCCTTGCGAATACCATCCTGCCTTCAGCATCTAGAGTTGCTATCTCAGCAGTATTAAGCCTAGACCTCTCACTGCGATTTAGCTTTCTGGCTTCATCTCTATCTCTACAATCAGAACCCTTACAAAACAGTCCTGTTAAATAAATATCTCCTACTGGAGTGTGTTCTTTTGTGACTAGGCTCTTTTCTGCAGTGCCTAGCTTGGTGTACTTATCAGTCGTCCCGGCTATGCCTACAAAGACAAAGGGAACAATGGAGGGGTTGTACCTAGCGTGCATACCCTCTAATAGTTCTTGGTTCTTATTCATAAATTCCCTCAGTGAAAATCTCTTAGTGTGGTGAATCACTCTGCTTACTTCAGTGTACCCGTCTGTGTACTCTCGGTAGATTAATTCATCCCCACCCCAGCTCTCGTGACGTGTATCTATTAAGACTCTACCTCCTTGTGCTTGCCGTGCTTCCTCTGGTCTATGGTAGGGTTCTTCTCTATACTGATTTTCGTAATATGTTGTTCCATCGGTTGATAGCGGAATGGTTGAAATAGTTTGAGTGCCTATCCCTCCTCCAGTACCTCCGTCATCCCATACTATACCTCCAGCCGCGTTGGTGGTTATAGAGGCAGTAGTAGGACTTGACCCTACTCCGTACCTTCTACCTCTGTTCGTACGAGTACGAGAGCGGTCTATGATTTTCTCCTCGGTGGAGTCTTCACGGAGGTCTTCTTCTGGTATTAAAGAAAATACCCTAGGCAACAAGGCGTGTAGGGCAGCTATCTTATCTTCCCTAGATACACAACGTTCGTAGGCTCTTTGAAGCTTCTCCGTCTTACGGTCAGCAGCTCTGGCAGTTCTTGCCAATCTCTTCCCAGCTAACACTTCTTTATTCTTCCATCTAGGCTTTCTAACCTTAGCAGGCCTATCATCCCCATTAAGGATGTCTAGGTTGCTCATCCTCCTGAAAGGGTTTCTTGAACGGGCCATAGCTATATCTCCTCTACAAGGCTCTCAGAACGTCTCTAGGGACGTCTTAGAACTATGCAGCGTATGTTTGTTTAGGTATAGTGCAGCTCCTAGATCCAATCCAGGAGCCTTGAGGGTTACTTATCTAAGCCATCCTCTATACAGAGCGTAGCGAACTACGAATACTGTAGCTATCTTCATTATCCCTAGAAAATGAGTGATGGTGATTTGGCTTAAATTTATGCCCATAGTTGATTACCTTTATATTTATAGTTAACTAAAGATGAGGATTCTCATCAAGGTACTTATACCAGGTATCTGACATTTGTGGGTACTGCATAATTCATAACTCCTTATAAATCAACGAGTTAAAATGACTTAAGATAGAAGGTGAAAAAGAAAAACCCTCCTCCTCTCGTCAGAGTCATTTAATTGGACAAAAGCATAAGGATTAACTGGCTTTGTTTCTCCGATGTGACTAAAATACAAACATAGTTTTTGGAGTTATTTAAACATGCCTTTATCCACAGAAGAAAAAGAACAAGCGTTGTCCCTAGCAAAAGGAATGCTGCTAGCCCAACAAGACAACCTTTCTTTATCTGGAAACCTAGTAAATAACCCTCACTTCACCAATGTTCCACATACGGTTAAGTTAGAGGCTCTTCGTCAATACGCTAAGTTGGAAGATGAAGGTGTCAATAAAACAACAGTTAACATTGAAGCAAGCAAGGCAGACATAGGTAAAGCCGTAGCCAAGGCGTCCTTAATTGATGGGGCTATCTCCCTTCCAGTATCTGCTCTTATAGGATACGCGGGTACCCACCCGCTTGCCGGAACAGGACATCACCCTAACGAGTTAGCCAAAGTTATGTATAAGTCTGGTCCTAAGGGTATGTTTTCTAAACATCTTGGCAGACTAGCACCCTTAGTGGGTACTGTATTTTTAGCCAATGCCGCAGTAGGGGGTGTTAGAGAGGCTATCAAACAGAAGGCTGCTCTCAACGAAGCTAGAATGTCTAATAAGTACTTGGATAGAATCAGGTCCTCTTCTTCAGACGAAGACCTAAATGCTATGCTTCTGGGTGCTAACGCCAAATCCAAAATCTTACAAGAATCAGTCGATAGACTTGATAAGAGTGTTGAACACTCTTCTAAACTTGTGCCAGGAGCTATCACAGAAGAATCTTTCAAGTCTCCTGGTGAAAGTTTTGCCGCCCATGAGTATCATAAGTGGGGGGAAGGCTTAGATAAGGCTATAGATGAGCATAACGAATCTCTGTCTAAAACAGCTCAAACAAGTAAAGTAAATATGAAAACGTCCAAGAAGAGTTGGACACCTAAACTAAGGAATACATCTTCCTCTCCTACGTTTAAAGCTAAGACGGTTAAAATTCGTAAGGAGCAAACAAGTAATTATAATGCAGTCGTTGCAGAAAATAATTCTAGTGGTAAGCTAGATAACTACTACCGCATAGGTAAGGCAATGGCTAAAAGGTTTTTGAGGTAAAAATAAAATGTCAATCCATAATGTAAAAGAAATTCTAGAGTATGTACCGGAAGCTTTCGAACATACTAAACAGGCACATGTAGAGAAAGAGTTTCCCACTAATAGTAAAGACTCTACTATCCTGTCTGGGTTAGAAGTTCAGTACTTAACTAAGATTGCTAACGAGACAGTAAGCATAGATGTATTAGAGAGAGTAAAACTAGCGTCAGATCTTTACCAAGTGACTAACAAGATAAGCGAATTAGGTTCTTTAATGTTGGGCAGAGTCAACGAGAAGCAAGCCTCTTCAATAGATCACAGTGCTGATGTAGAAGTAGCCGAAGAAGTTATCGAGTCAATGACTGCAGGTTTAGTAGATTTAGAGAAAGTAGCTTCCCGTTCTGAGGACTTATATGACAACTACCACGGGAATATAACTTCAAATACGGTTAAGCTGTATGCCGGGGCTGGACTTTTGAACAAAGAAGCAGCTGAGTTGGCGTTAGCTATCCGGTACCAGAAGTCCGGTAACGAAGAGTTTATGAAAGTTGCCCAAGTTATTCATGGTTCAGATGTGGCAAAGCTTTCAGAAGAAGATAACAGATTAATAGCCAGAGCAGTTACCGAGCTTGACAAAGAAGCTCAACTATACGGCATGGACTTCTACAAAGATGCCTTCATGGTTAAGGAAGCAAGCATTTCTAATAGCACTAAGGTAAAATGTGGTGGACAAGATGTATCGGCTGAGCGTATCATAGCGGTAGCCCCTAGCATCTCTAACGTAATTGGAGAGGATGTAGCTAAGGAGATATCAAATAGTGGACCTGCAGAAGTTAAAGCTATTGTAGAATCACTGCCAATGGACCTTAAGCAATTGATCGGAAAGCATGCCTAAATCACATGGTCGAACAAACTAACACAACTACCGAGGACTTAGGTTCGTTCCTAGCTCCTACCTTAGCAGATAGGTCTCTTCGTTGGTTAAGCAAGTACTTTGAAGAAAGATTTGATGGGGAAGACTGGAAAGACTTCGAGCCAGAATCTTTATTGATTGAACTAGCGGATGCTACTGATGATGTTATTCCGTTAGATACTATTAAGAAGGTTTTACTTCTAAAGACTTTAGAAGATAACCCAGATCGATTCTACGACGATCCTTTATTTATCATGCACGCAGTAGAAATAGCTAACGGTACTTCTGTAACATCAGTTAAGACCGTACCTCATATTACCTCATTAGAGTTAGCGTATGCGGTTAATCTAATCGGGGAGATGTACCCACACGAACCAACCGACACTTTAACTAAGACTTGTGAGTTCGTTTTAAGAGATGAGGGATACACATCAGCCCCTTCTCCTTTTACCTTTGTAGACAGTAATAACCTGCCTAAGACTGAGTCTAAAGCAGACATGCAGAAAAAGGAAAAGGCGATTCGTGTGTACCTTAGACTTATGGAGTTAAAAGACAAATGATTCATCTAGACGTTAGAATCAATACAGCAGCTATCTTCCCTTTCGTTGAAGCTACTAACCAAACCGGCGTAACTGTATTTCCTTATACAATCCTTAAGGACGGTATCGCGTACGGAAGTGTAGTGCCCATCTTTGATGAGATAAGTGGCGGCGTGTATACAGCTGAACTCACTTTTACTGAAGTAGGACAATACTCTATTATCATCCAAGATGAGATAGCTGCTTTTATCAACGGGGTAGAGAAAGATGTTTACACTATCCTTCAAGACTTAGATGATGTTGCTCAAGGTTCTTGGGTATACGATAAGACCATAGGGACTTTAACCCTTAAGAGACAGAATGGATCTGATCTCGCTTCCTTCGATGTAGTAGACGATGAAAATACCTCATCTAGAGAATTAATATAAAGAGTTCCTGCTCTGCTTAGGCATCAGGCTTGAAAGACTGTACTAAGGTCCGTCCCGTACAGCATGCTTCGAAGCTAAAAAAAGGCCTCCATTACGGGGGCCTTTTTCGTTGTGCTCTACGCTGCTATACAAGTAGTGTCAAGTCCATCATCCGGAGGTGATGGTTCAGGTGCCTCTTCCGCTTCAAATCTGAAAGACCCCTCGGGTATTTCATCTTTAACATACGCTTCGGCTAGATACTCAGTTAGGAACAACGTAAACCTTCCTTCCATCTCACTAAGCATGGTAGGAGTCTGAGTTACACTTATTTGGAACTCTGTTTCACCGAATAACAACCCGGCTAAAGTCAGACCTTCCACATTCATGCCGTAGGTATCCCCTACATTACTTCCAGAGTAGCCAAGTTCAGTACGACCAAAGGCTACCTCTAAGAATCCCATTATATCTATAACCAGGTTTACTTGCTCAACAGATAAGCCTTTCAGGTGAGCCGTTACTGCCTCTCTACCTTCTTTTGCTTTCTCACCATTCGCTACAGGTAAAGGTATGATTAAATCTACCGCCTCCATAACTGGAGTAAGCTTCTCATGAGTTACCTCCTTTAAGATTTTATTCTTCACCTGATTCCAAGTATTACCTTCATTATACCCTGCAGCGCCTTGTCCGAATCTATAAGCGAAGCAATTAGTAATAATGTTAGATAGGAAAGCTTCTCCTTCCTCCTTGTCAAACGCAGCAGGAAGAAGTATATGTTCATACGCCTTCCTAGTAAGATACGATGAGAATGCCTCGTCGTGTCCCATGACAATCTGCTTAAGCCAGTAAGGTGTCATTTTTTCAGCAGTGTACCCCCCATTCAAACTTATTCGTATCGTATGGAAATCAAAAGGTATGCCATAGACTAAGTTATTCATGATGTTCAGTATAGAGGCAGACATTAGGTTGTTAATGGCTAACGTCTGATCTAAGTCTGCACAACTACCCGTACCTTCTCCATCTTGCAAAGTATCATAGAATAGGTCTGGACATGGCATGATTGGGATTGGAACACCTACTGAACTAACTTCTGGTAAGTTATTCTCTATGAGGAACGCACCTCTACTTCCTCTTCTGGTAGCTCTGATCTCCTTATACTTGTCCATATCTATCTGACTTAGTTTATCTTCAAGTTCTCCTGACCAATGAAGTTGATCCCGGGTAAGACCATTATTATGATCTTGATACTTTCGCATCAACATCGTCCTAAACGCATCTTTAAGATTTTCGTTAGGCCCTCCGTCTGCTCCAGTAAGTGCGGCTATACTCTCCGCCAGTTCCACGTTCATACCCCCGTTTAGGATCTTATCATACGCAAGTTTTTGGAATTCCTTGTCCCTGAAAGTCATGCGATGGTCTAGTCGATAGAATTTTACCTGTCCGAATATATCTTCATTACCCGCATCTATAACAAACACTTTACGGTTAGGCTCTAAGGCAGTCATTGCTTTTAGAATATTCCTACGTGCCTCCGCGCTATCTACACACAAAATGACTACGCAAGGATCATAACAGATACTTTTAGCTCTGATCCCCGAGGCCTCCTGTCTATTGCTAGAGGAAGGGTTTTGATGAAAAGATCTGGCCTGGTCTAACGCACTGAAAACCATGTCATCTTCAGAGGTACCTAGAAGGTATTTTGTCATCTTGAAAAGATCTAATTGACGGGCTTCCTTATGACGGCCCGAACGAGATCTATCCACCTCTTCCCTAGCGGATAGGTTACCCCACTTTTGTCTTCCGTAGTAAGGTTCATTAAGAAGATCTTTTCTATCTACATCAAAGAACTGAGGGTAATAGCTGGCATTTATACCAAACGCCATAGAGTACCTAGAAGCTAGAACTTCTGCTTTATTTTTACCAACATCCATTTCAATGAAGTTTTGCCTAGAACAGTTCTTGGTCTCAACCTCATCTCCATCAATAAGATAGATATTAGGATTGAGCAACCAATTAGACTGGCCTTTTATTAACTGTAAAAGAGGGGGGACCACTCGTGATCCCGTACCTCCGCAGCCAAATACAAATACGTTTTGAGGGGTTACCTCTAACTCAGTGTAGTTGAACATTTTCTCTTTCTCCTATATCTTTTTCTACAGGTGTTTTAAGCTCCCCTGCTTCATACAATATGAAAAGGTAAGCGGTTAATAGGACTCTGTCCATAGGGGTTGTCTCCTTCGCTAAGAACTCTGTTAGATCTTTACGTGCGGAGGTCCTCTCTAACTCTACCATGGCTTGAGACATCTCATCGTCATTTTCAGAATCTAGAACAACACCATTTTCTGTGACTGTTCCAGTTTCCATATGACCACTAACTACGTTAGTTTCTGCTGCTGAGAATATATCCCATAGTTCTTCTATTTCAGAATCCTCTTCAATTTCTATTGAAGTCATATACATATCTAAACCAGATATATACATCATGAACTCTCCCTCAGAATCTACTATAGCTTCTTTCTCACTGTCAGTGAGATATTCACATTCACCAGTAGCTTCATCTTCGGAATACTTATCCAACCATAGTTCTACTCGGTTAACACTCTGTAGGTAGAAGCGAGGTAACACCACAGCGAAAGAGTTATAATCTACTTTCCCCGCTGCAATCATACCTAGTAAGAGTTGTTCGTCTGATTTAGCCCCTACCCCACCAAAACCCAAGTCGATACCTGACTCCTCAAGTTTTGTTAACTCATCTTCAGCTTCGTTGGTCAAGCCGATCATATAAGGATCATCTTCACCAAACTGTAAGCCACCATACAAGTCATCTTCTCCACCCCAGTGAGGGTTGAAGTTATTTCCCCCGGCCGCGCTTGTTGCGCTTCCGTTTTTGTTTACGCGACCCGGTAGGCTTGGTACGTTTCCCGCCCCGCGATTTGCCAAAGGGGCGTTACTATTCCTCTGGTTCCAGTTATATACGTTTGCAAAGCCTCTAGTTACCTTATCCATCCACTCGTCAGGACACTTAACCTCGTCCGCTGCAAACACTGCATCTAACTCACACTCAATCTTATGGTTGAGGTCGTTGAATCTCCAGATTGTTTGAGGGTTAGCAGTGTCCAACTTACCAACGACACCTGAGTAGCAGGTATTTTTCTTATCGTCGTTGTTGTCAGTGCCTGAGAAGAATGCACCCATACTGTTATGTGAGTGTATATCGACAACGATAATATCCCCTTCTATTAGGTGATCAAATTCGTAGTCAACTGCTGCTGCACTAACCTTCTGGGTAGGTATACGTGTTTGGTATATATGTGGTTGAGCAGGATTCCAAACAATGTGAGCCATTGCTTCTAAAGCACCATGAGTCCTAACAGTGGTACCTCCCATATCTTCCATTACTCGTTTGAAGAAATCAACGATTTGATGGAGCATGCGGATAGGAACTTTACCATTAGGAAGAAATGCTATCTCTTCTTCTAACTTAGGTATCTTGGCGTTACCCCTGGTAGGTAGTGAAGGAACTTTATACTGCAGAGAGCGTCCGAAAGGCAGCTCAGTGCGCTTCATTATTACTCCATCCGGTTGTATAATAAATTTCTCCGGAAACTCGTTTCCATGACCTTGAACAAACTCTTCTAAGGTTAAGGCAACGCTTAAGTGTGGTGTTATTACGTCCATTGGTTACTCCGTTGTGGATGTGGCTATGTATTGAAATTCTGCTTGGTTCTGCTCATGCTTCTCAGGGTTGAAATGTCTGAGTAAGCGGTAGGGATACGATTCCTTAGATTCCTCTGATAACTTACGCAGCCAATTTCTAGGGCTGCTTTCTTCAGAGAGACTAGGAATGTGTAAGTCACTATTGAACGGGGACTCATGTATCATTCTGAACAGAAGATGAAGAGGACGCAGATCTCTTGTGTACGTACTTATCAAAGAGTTTTGTCCGTAACACATCTTGGCTTCCGGGTACATGTTAGGCAAAGGTAAAGCCCAAATATGATCTCGGTCACTAGGTGCTGTTAATAATCTTCTAGGAAGAGACAAGGGTCCACCATCAGTGGCAAAGAATCGAACATCGGATAAAGCAAAAGCAATATCTTTATTTCTAGGATCTTTAGAAGTTTTTAACTTCACACTTATCACGATATTAGGTAGACGGAAGTCTTTATGGACCTCTTCGTCGTCGTACTTAAAGACTACCTGAGGTACCACCCTCTCTCGATAAAACATACCTATCTCAGTAAACTTCTTACCTGGGTGAAACAAGTAGACGTTAGGCGGAAGAAGAAAAGGATTCTTAGAGGATTCCTGTTCACTTTCATTAACATCTGTAATAACTGCCCCAAATATAGAAGATAGCCCATCTAGGTAGTCTGTGTGTGAGATAGTCTTATCCGCTTCCCCGTTCTTTCCATGAACCAGTACTCCAGTTCTTTTTAATGTTGTTGTAAGCTCTTGCATTAGAACTCCTTTATATAAAGAAGAAATCACCCGTAAGGATGTTTTCGTATTGTTTAAAAGTAGGGATAGCTTCTATCGGTTCCACTGCTGCTTTGTATAAAGCAGGAACAGACAGGTGAGTAAGATTAGAGGCACGAATACAACATACCTCTAGTTCTTTCTCCGCTAGATCTTCTTCCCCTTCTACAGGGAGTAACTCCCCCAACCTATTTAGGTTATCTAAAACCTTGTCACAATAAGATGGAAGAAGTCGGAAGAATTCATCAGGCAATTCTTCCAGGTTTGCGTACTGGAGAAAGAGTTCTAAAGAGAATTCTTCCTCAGCTGCTTCTTCTGGTTTATTTTCTAAGTCCTGCACGAACTACCCTCCTCGATAAAGTTGCTCCTATAGTTAGGATATCTTTTGACGCTAATAGTAATGATTGAGTAACCAAAAGTAATGGGGCAGACAAAGAAGTATCCATGCCTGAACCAACGCTTCGCCCACTAGTCGGGGTGATTACATTTCCACGGCCACCACCAGATCCAGCATCTACCATAACATTTGTAGGCCGACCTCTAGAATTTACCGAACTTGAGGTGAATAGATTATCTCTATGGGATAAATCCAGGGCATCATCTAAGATAGCTCCAGGAATATTAACTCCTCGTTCAGATATACCAGCGACAGTTAGAGGATGATTCCTCAAAGGTCTTGCTACATCTACCGCAAGCATATCCTCATAGTATTTATCTGTAATATTTTCAGAGTTATCTACTAGCCTTCTAAGATCTACAGCATTAGGTGGACTGAATACTTCTACTACCAACCATAGGACGATTTTCCCTTTGTATTTCTCCTTAAGAGCACCGTTATTTTTAAGTATGAAGTATGGAACGCCTGCAGTATTCATAGGAGACATAGCCATTAGTCTGCTATCCTCAACTTTGGTTCTGCTGGTGATATTCAAACTACTTCTAATTTTCCCTACAACTTCTGCTTGAGTGCCTCTGTCTCCTAAGTCAACCCTAGTTATACCAGTTGGGGCGCGAGTTACAGTAGCTCGTAGCCCATACTTACGTTGAAACACAGTATCTATAAGTTTGCTGTACCTACTTATTAAGACGCTCGTATACTCTTCTCGAGTTCTCAACTTCAGTCTCTTAGGCGGCTTTACAATGGTTACCGTTTTAAAGTTAATACGGCCATTTCTACCCCCTTGAGGCCTGGCTATGTGAAGACCATAGCTAGGTACTTTAGGCATCCATGGATTATCAGCCAACGCTTGTTTCTGCAAACGGTATAGGTAATGTCTAGAATCACAATTAAACCCAGCATTAGAAGTCCAGTTATTTACGGAGTCACCACTATCCGATAGGATAGGTGGGTTCATGAGAAATACTCCTTTGTAGGAACTATTAAATAAGGTATTTTTAGCTACCTCATTTAACTTTTCTAGTTCATAAAACCAACGTGGAGAATCACTAAATTTGTTTAACTGCACCAACGTCTCTAGTACTCCTACTAAGGTAGCGTCTGAACTGTTAGACCCTATAGAAGGTTGCCCTCCCTCAGACATAAATATCCTGGTTAGGAGCAACTTACAACTATCCTGAGAAAGGGTACTTCCTTCAGGTATAGGAGTCGCTCCAGATTGAAAACTACTTAGCAACTTTATAAATTGCATTAGACCTTTGTACAGCTTCAGAGATAGCCCGCTATTTTCTTTAACAAGTTGGAAATTTTTCTGATTCAAAGACACCGGAGGCTTAACCGCTTTGTTGTACGAGCTAAGCGTCTGGTTTACATCAGACATACCTCTTACCAGATTTGCAGAGTACCTCTTAAGTATCTCAAATACTCTTAGTATGCTTTGAGTAGCATGGTCTTCTGTCACTAGCCTATCAATGTAAGCCGGGGTAGACAGTATGATACTGACGATCTTTGGGGCACCATCTCCTAACCCTAAATTACTACGACATAACAACTCCGGGTCACTTATAGAACCTTCGTTGGCTTTAGTGAGCAGCCCTAAAACACCGTAGTGATCCTCGATATAGATACGTACTTTCTCTTCTACAGTTGTGCCGGGTTCAAAGTTTACTTCTGTAACAGGTGCTTGTACGGGTTGTACTGAAGAGGGTGCTGAAGATGTAGTTGTATTCAAAATGTAATCCCCGTTCATACGAGGGGCTATCTGTGCCCACCGATCTTCTGCTCGAGCCGGATCTACTCCAAATAATCTTTGTCCTCGATGTTGTTCAGCCTGTGCTTGCATGTGTCTCTGGTTCATGTCAGCCTGTCTTAAAGCGTCCATCTCCCTCGCCCGTACCTGGGGACCCCCACCTATAGTTCTAGGAGTAAGAGGCCCTGTTTCAAAGAGAGGAGGTAGTATCCCCCCCTCACCTGCTACATCTTGGGTAGGACCTTCATCTTCCCATTCTGGTTCTACGGCTTCGACAGCTCCCGGAGTCATATTACCATCCGCATTCGTTAGTATCTCATCTCTCAGACGCGTAGTTAAAGTGTTCATTCGTGTCGTTAACACAGCATCAGCATCGTTCAGCTCAATAGGCGCTCGTATTTCAGCAGTCTCTGCTATGGCCTCTTGGATCATCTCCGGGGTTATAGCTGGATCAGGCATTGCTGCTGCTGCTTCTATAAATTCTTGTGTTGCCCTTTGATCCGTGTCGGCATCAAAGTCTGCTTGTAAAGTATGCTCTACTTCATTCGTTTCGTCGGTCATAACCATCTCCAGTGACTAAAAAAAAAGGCCTCAATGACGAGGCCTTTTTTGACTTAACGGAGAAAAAGATCTCCTGTGCTGAGGCTAAAGAATTAACCCAGGCAGCACTTAACCTTTTGTCCCACTGCGAGGCTTGAACTCAACGATGTGAACATCGCCTTCGTTTCTTTCCTCAGCTGCTAGACCGGTTAAATTTAATTCCGCGCTGTAAATGCCACGGATGTAAGCTTCGTTCTTCTCGCCCGGAATACCAGTCAAAGGTTGACGGCCCGGAACGATGACAGTAGTACTAGATGCCATCTTTATTTACTCCCAATTGGTTAATTTATGATAAACATAAGGAAGAGAAAATCTCCCTTACAACTTAGTTATACCTTAGATACCAGAAAAATTGAATGAGTGCGCGCTAAAAAAGTTGAACTCCTACTCTATTCGGAACTCATATCCTATACCTCTTCATCTGCTCTATTGCTAGAACACTTACTCATTCGGATTCGGTAATTCAAACATTGAAGTTTTATTACATAGTAATTATACCTTGAATATGAAATTTATTGAGGCTAAAGAGAAAGCCCTAATGGACAGTCTCTTTTTTCTTCTTGAACTTATCTGTGGCAAGTCCAGTGAACCTATCAATGTGTACCTTACACTTTTGACATTCCCAGTACTCGACACGGTCTCTATCCATCTCTACCCCTACGACATCTTTACCAAAATGCTTAGGAGTTTCTGGGGTACAGCCGTAGCTTTGGGCTACGTTAGTGGCAGCCTTCTTTACAGGTACTACTCCTTTGAAGCGGGCTCCTCGATCATCCTTTTTAGCATAATCAGGGATGCCTTCTTTCTCAAACAGATTAGTGAAGTACTCAGTGATAGTTTCTTTTTCTTCCCAAGGGGTTTCACACTTTGGGCAGTGTTTGTGGTGATCGACCATACTTAGTTGCTCAGTACAAGTTTGTAGGATCCAGGCTTTGATACATAATGCCTAGGGGTTAATTTAGAAAGCCTTGGACTTAGGTTTGCACATTCTAAGACTATTGGGCTGTTTGAGGTAATAATAGTTACCCCATTTACTTTTCTTCTCATCATAACAATCTCTCCTCAGAGTTTTATTTATAATAAATGTAAGTGTATACTTCCCTTACATATTACTTATACCAATCCAAGTAGTTGATATTTAGACAAAACTGCTAAACTACCCTTATGACGGACAAACTAGTAAAAGCGAGAACCTCCCAGTTCGCCTCTGCACTATTACAATTGAAAGGTAGTCCTTTATCATTCGAGGACTATAAACCTTTCGAGTTGGTGTATGATATGGACCCCGATACGATGGTACTAAAAGCCGGTCGTCAGATTGGTAAGTCTGTATCTTTAGGTGGACGTATTGCTACTAAATCAGTAGCTAGGGCATACTTCAATTCTCTATACATAGCTCCCTTACAAATACAATCCAAACGTTTTAGTAAAGCATACTTAGATGCTTTTATTGATTCCCCTCTCATAAGTAAGCATTTCAAAGATAACATGACGACTAAGAACGTCTATGAGAAAAGCTTTACTAATGGCTCCACCGTGTACCTGTCCTATGTAGAGAACGAGAATGACGCGGATAGGGTTCGTGGTATCATGGCAGATCAGGTCACTGTAGATGAAGCACAGGATGTCTCCTACAATGCCTTACCCCCTGTTTTTGAAATACTTTCCGCATCCGAATACAGATACAAAGTACTTGCCGGCACCGCTAAATCCACTGCTAACACCTTGGAATACTTATGGTTGCAGTCCAACCAGTTAGAGTGGTGCATCAAATGTACTCATTGCGGTCATTGGGTAATACCTAATGACTACGAAACTTGTGTAAAAATATGCTCTCACCCCGAAGGCCCTGCATGTGATAAATGTGGAAAGCGGATAGACGTGGGTACTGGACAGTGGGTAGCTACAGCTCCTAGCCAAAAGAGGAGAATAGGCTTCCATTTGCCTCAGATGATAATGGGGGCTAATACTACGCCTAAACGATGGGCGGACCTCTGGGATAAAGTTCAGGGTGCCGATGGAGGAGGTCTGTACTCCCCAGTGAAGGTGTCTAACGAGATATTCGGATTAGCTACTGATTTAGCAGGTAAATCCATATCTATGAGGGAAGCCCAAGAATGCTGTAACCCTGAGCAAAAGGCATGGTATACCACTTGGGTCAGAGACAAGGGTATTATATCCTGTGTCATGGGGATAGACTGGGCGGTAACCGGGGCAGAGAAGTCCTTCTCTGTTGCTGTAGTCCTAGGCTACGACGCCCTAGGTAAGTGCTATCTGATGTATGCAGAGAAGTTTCAGGGAATACACCCATTAAAACAAGTAGATAGGATCATCGAGATATTCAAGCAATACAGATGCCAGTTCATAGGGTCTGACAGAGGGGTAGGTGTTTTACAAGGCCAATTACTCCAAAAAGAGCTAGGACCTACTAAACTAATGATGATTAACTATGTATCTTCAAAAGCACGACTCCGATATGATGTTAAGCACCAGTTCCTGGCTGCTGACAGAACCCAAGCTATCGATAACGTCGTTATGAAGATAAGGTATGGTAGGGAGAGATTCGAAACTCCTTGCTGGGAGCTATCTGAAGGTTCCTGGAAAGACGCCCTAAACGTCTATGAAGAAGAGACCCTTTCTGGCAATCGAGTTTACCGACATCACCCTGATGAACCAGATGACTGGCTACATGCCGTAGTTTTTGGTAACATAGCCTACCAGTATCTAAATAGGGATTTCTCCTTTACAGAATAACCTATTCTGTAGCATACTATTCACCTAAAATACAACTAACCCGTGGAGGTAACACCATGAGTGGAGACACTGATACACTCGATACAGTCTTTGATAAGGTAGAGGATGAGCTTTCAGCTATGTCCAATCTGTCTGAAGAAGATGCAATTCTACAGGGTATGGAAGACCTTGATCAAGCAGAACAGGAAGAAGCTGACGAACCTAGTCAGGAAGCAGAAACAGACGAAGAAAAAGAAGCAGAACCTGTCTATGACAAGAAGGAGCTTCTTAAAATCTTTGATACAGTCCTCTTTGAAGGGGATTACCGAGAACAGGTAAAGATCGGTAGAAAGTTTAGCGTCACTTTAAGGACTAGGTCCGTAGGAGAGTCTAACGAGATTACTCGTAAGGTGGATGCTTTAGGTCTGAAAACTTTCCTTGCGGTACAGAATTACACTAACGTGATAACTCTGGCTTACGCTATACATGATATAAACAATGTGAGCTTAGCTGACAAGAAGTTTGAGGAAAAGTATAAGAAAGTTAAAAGTCTTCCTGAAGGCCTCATCGTATTACTATCGGGTAAGCTATTTGATTTCGATAGAAAAGTAATGGCAGCGATGGAGGAAGGTCAGGGAAATTTTTAAAAGAGCCTTGGGCTCGCCAAAGGGTGGAGATGCACCTCTCCGGAATAACTCTTCCACCCCTCGGTTCTATACAGGATGGCGTATTTAGAGCCGTCTTTCTTAAACAGAGAATCCGAGAGTTGAGACACACAACCCTTATGATTCTAGCCCAAGGTGGTAACTCAGAAGCGGTAAGTGATGTATTCCGAGACCACTCTGACGATCTATTATATATAGAGAACGTTAGGAAAGAGGAAGAAAGGTCTCTGCGTGAGAAGTATGAAGAAATACGAAGTGATAGTCCGATACTAAGTCAGAGAAAAGACGGAACTATGCAGGTAACTGGGATAAAGTAAAATGGGAATTTTTCAAGATCCAAGAGCAAACGCGTTGTTTGCTCCCAACATGGGTACACAATTCGAATCGCCTGCTGAAAGCATGTACATGGGGGCTGGTTGGTCGCAAGATCAAGCATATATGAGCCCCGCGTACATGGGTAATTACCGTCCTCAGTACGGTGGTGATGTAGGATTTAGCCCAAACAATATCCCTGAATTTAGTACGATGGGTGCGTTTAACGCTTCTATCCCTACCCCTTTCCAAAATCAATCTCCTTTCTATATAGACCCTCTAGCATACCGGGACACCGCCTTAACTCAGGCAAGCACCGGTTTCGCTGATGCAGCGATGTGGGGAGTTCAAAATATAGCTGCTCCTTTGGGAGCATTTGCCGCAGCCTCTAAATTTACTAGCATGAAAATGCCTACTGGCACCCCTATGACTGGTGGTCAGAGATTTGCCGGTTCGGTAGGTGCTCAGTTAGGACGTGCACCTGGAATGGCTGCCGCAGCATACCGGACTAATGTAACAGGGACAATGTCGCAAGGTGCATACACTAGGTATGCCGGACAGTCAGCGAGAGCTGCGGCTACTAGGGCAGGAACTCAATCTATAGGTGCCTTTGCAGGCGGTCAAAGTGGTCGCTTATTTGGTGCAGGTCTTGGCAGAATGGCAGGAGGTATAGGAGGGGGCGTTCTAGGAGGTGCCGGACGTATGTTTGGGGTAGGAAAAGGCATAGGAGCTACCGCCGCAGCTGGTTCAGCTATGATGGGGGCAGGGTTAGGAGCAGGGTTAGGAGCTATGGGTGCCGCTGCTGGTACTTTAGCCGCACCTTTCATGGTAGCTTCTGCTGGTTTAGACGCAGCTCAATATGGTCTCTTCGATCCTTATATAGCATCCCGCCGTGGTCAGCAAGCTGCCACTGCTAACTTCGGAAGTCAGTATACCGGTACATCACCTTATGGAACTACGGGAATCTCTAGAAGAAAGACTGCAGAAGTAAGTCAAGCTCTAGTAGACGCAGGTACTGAGGAAAGAGCTTTCGGCTTAGAAGGCGGTATAAACATCTTCGACCAAGCCATGTCTTCCGGCCTTATGGAGAACATGGGTAATCTTGATCCTGACGATATCAAAAAGAAAGTTAAAAACATTTCTAAACAAGTACAAGCTTTGATGGCTGTTGCAGGAGATCCTGATGTAGGACGAGCAATACAAAAACTTGCTGAAATGAAACGTATGGGTATTTCTGGTGGAGATGCCCAAGCAACTATACAAGCGCTCGGTGCAGCTGAAGCTATCACTGGCACATCCTCTGCTCAAATTCAAGGAACAGTAGGTAAACAATCTTCTTACTTATTCCAACAGGCAGGCATCTCGGGTCAAGGTGCTCAAGCTGCTGCTGCTACTTCCTACGCAGGATTCTCAAACGCATATAAGATGGGATTAATTGGGGATAAGCAAATGGCCTTAATGGGTGGCGCGGAAGGTGCTACTCAATCCTTAATGACTGGACAGATAGGTCTTGCTAGAAGCATGTATAACCAGATTGGCTTAACCAATAGGTTCATGGGTGGAGGTGAAGGAGATGGGGTTCTTTCTAATCTAAGTAACTTTGGTAAGCTATCTACTCAAAACCCTTTAGCCATGATGGGTGCTATGAGAATGAACTCTGCCGCAATGACTGGGGCTCAGTTAGATGAGAACCCCCTAGCTCCCACTGATAGTATCTTCGATATGATGGAGATGCTTCCTGATTCTATGACTAAGGGAGCTGATGGTAAGACTAAATGGAGTGCGTTCGCAGGTGCTGCTTTACAAATGGGAGTGGGCGAGGATCAACTACGCGCGCTATTAGAGCAAAAGAGAGCATTACAAGCTCCAGGCGCTAGCGGCAGAATGACTGCTGCAAGCGTTGCTGCTTTCAGGGGACAAAGGGCATCCCAGCTAGAAACAATGGGTCTAGACTACACTCAGGGAGAAGGAGCGTTGTCTGATCTTGCCATGGGGGCTCACAAAATTGGAGTAACCGGCTCTAAGCTTCAAGGAGCAGTGTCTGGCAGTATAAACGACGTAAACGCTGTGGCAGGCAGAATGGTAGATATAGCAGGCAGAGCAATGTTTGGCGACGCTCTAACTGGAGGGGGTAGTAGTCAGACTACTAAGGGGGATGTAGCTGAGTTTTTTAAAACAGGAAAGTCTACCTTACGACAAGTTGATATAACTAATCCTAACGCTGGATTCCTAGCCTCCATTGACGGCTCCGAAGAAATAATAGAACGAGTAGAAGAAAGAATAAATAAAGGAGGGGCCTCTAAGGAGCAACTAGATAAAGTGATGGCTTCTACTTCTCACTCCGGAAAAGTGAGAGGGTTGAGAGATCAGTTTGGCCTAAGTACTGCAGATGCGGAAGCATACATTCGCATGAAGCCTGTTGCCGAAATGAATACTAAAGAGACTGAAGCTAATTTCGGTCGAGCAATAGATAGCATTGCAGGTCACCTGAGAGCAGGTAAGAATCGTAATAAAGACGCCAAAAGGCTTAGGAAAGAGGGGGCGGGTATTAGCGGAAGCATGTCTACTAAGGAGCAGATGCAATTCATGGCGGTCATGGGTGATATTGCTGGCGATCCTTCTATGTTAAGTGACATTTTCACTGAGGGAGAAGAATTCGATACTAAGGCTAACAGAGCGAAGAGAGCCGTGTTAAGTAAAGCCTTCGGTAGAAAAGTTACTGCAGAGGACGTCAAAACTATTAGAGAAAACGCTCATCAAATGGAGCAGCAAGTTGGTAAGCATGTTGTCGGAGCCTCTGACGACCCGATGGTTAGAGCAGCAATGATGGATGAGGAGCTTAGGAGAGACCCTTCTATAGCAGATGATCCTAAGAAGTTCGAAGCTCTTAAACAACGCATTGCCGATAGGGTTAATGCTACGGGAGGAGCCACTACTAAGTCTGCTACGGTAACTGAATTAGAAGGAGTAGCTCAAGTAGAAGCGGCTACCGCTCAGAATCAAGCTAGGTTACAGAAGATGTTGCAAGGCGGACAGCTTGATTTTACTGGGTACATGGAAGCGGACTCTGCTACTGTGCTAAGTGGAGCTGCTAAAACATTTGAGTTAGCAGTAACAACTTTTGCCAGAGCAGTAGAAGCAGATACTGGCGAACAAGTCTACGGCATGTCAGCGGTAGAAGAGAAGGATAATTAATATGAAGATAACATCTAGACTTAAAAACATGACCGCTACTGAAATGTTCAAACTTCAAGTAAGTGGTAATATTCAAAAGGTGAGAGCTACTAACAGCGGCATTGATAATATCCCTGCACAATTTGGCGGACTAGAAGGACAGCGTACTACTATTAGTGAATCTGAAGTAATAGAAGTAACTGAATTCCAAGGAGATCAATAATGGCGACATCGGATCAAGAAGAACGTCTGATAACCGAAGATAAAATTAAAAGCGGTGAGCCTTATACTATTCCTCAACCAGAGAGGCTGTATACTGTTCGTCCTAGGCATATGCACGATAAAACATCTCGTGGAAACATAGCTACGTTCAGAATTAAACAGCAAGGGGTTGCTTTTGCTCCAAGCTCAAGTGCTGCTGCTGCGTTAGCAGCTAGGGTTAGACAGAGGTTATTATCTGATGACGGTCTGGCAGAGTTCTTGGTGCAAAGTTTACAGGTTGGGTTCAATGAAAAATCTCAAGTCATACAGACTTTTGGGGATGCAGAGACTGTTTACTACTTTGGTAAAACTCCTACTACTTTAACTATCTCAGGATCCTTGTTGGATGACTTAGATAACGACTGGTTCACTAGGTTTGTAGTAGGGTACAACGAATTCCTTAGAGGAACTCAGTTAGCTAAAAACTTCGAGTTAGTGGAACTGACAACTAACAATGCAACGTTCACTGGGACATTGATGAACTTGCAGTACAATCAGACTGCTGCTAATGATACTCACATACCTTTTACTTGTACTCTACTTATCAAAGAATTCGAGTACCACTCTTCTTATCAGTGGGGTAAAGAATTAGGAGATGATATAGAGTATCAAGGATTAGAAGGTCCTGTACAAGGCATAGGCCTAGGCGACCCTACTCTAACGCAAGAAGAAATACAGGGTGCTATTCTGCAAGCCAACAATAGTCCCTTTGCTAGAGCAGGAGAAGGGACTGCGGGCTTTGGAGACGATGGAGAGGCTACTTTCGCTCCTGCGGGTACCTATGCTAAAGAATCCACTACCTCCTTTAATGAAACTTTAGGAGGGATAGCTGATGATATTACTAAGCTATCCGAAAGTATAAATAAGTTTGCCGGTACGCTAGGGGAAGGTATAACCGATGCTTTAAACCCTATCAATGATATAATTGGATCAGTAAACGATATATCCAACGCAGCGTTTTCAGTCGTTACCGCTATTAATACTACAGTAGATTCCGTCTTAGATCCCATAACGGCGACAGTAAACAATTTTACATCCACTAGTCAAAATTTAAAGAACCTAGGAGGTGCTATAACTTCTCTACCTGAAAATCTGTCTGAAAAAATAAGTAGGTTTGCAAGAGGAGGAGGTATAGCTAACCCTGCTTTTCTAAAAAGTCCTTCTGCTAATATTAATTCTTCGGAAGCTTTAGCAACTATGAAGGGTTCAAATATTAGAACCCCTCGTTCAACTGGACAGGTGGGCCCATCTAGTCAAGCAACAAGTAGTGCAGACGACGTAGCAAGGTTATAACATGAGTAGAAGCTTAACTAATTTCTTATTGTTCGAAACGATATACGACGATATCCCCCCAATTAACTCCAGCATACATAGTTTTGCAAATAGAATTTTATCCCCTACTTTAAGGATAATTTCTGAAGATTGTGACACTAACTTAGGCCGAGTTATAACATTAGGGCAAGACGCGGTGGGGACAATTTCGTTGTTCACCTACGGTACTTTCCAGTACGCTACTGTTGGGGGCAGCGTAGAAGAAACAATTCAGGAGGGGGATACCCTTACAGAGTCTAAGGTCACTGCTCTGCTTACTAACCAGACTACTGTGGCTACGAGAAGCGTGTCTACTTGTACGGCGGTAGGTGGCATTTGTAGAAAATGCGTCTACGGGAGTAACACTGATGCTTACCCTACCTTAGAGGATGTTCCCGCAGTAGGAACAAGTTTCCAGGTAGAATCCCCTACAAAACGTAACTTCCTTACGTTTTTAACTAATACTCATGTTGGTGGTTTTATGGGATTTAAAGCTATTGAAACAGAGGGTGACGCTATTTTACCTGTGAGAGAGGAACTGGTAAGATTAAGTATTCGAGAAGGTGAGCTATCCCGAGTATTTAGGGAAGTAGCAAAAATACCTTCAGTAGATCAACAAATGCTAGAGTACGCTCGAGGTATGGATGACAAGTTACAAAAAGCGCTACTTCTTATATTAATGTACGGTATCTTTATTAATGTCCAATTATAGAACTAGACGAGCAACATCCAGGTCTACTGACGATGTAGGAGTGAGACAACACTCTACTTTCTCTGTTGAACTACAGGAATCCTTCAAGCTTGCTCCCGTGAATGATATTCAATTCCAAGAAGTACGCCTCTATATAGAGGGCGTACAAGTTCCGTTCGAATCTGTAAACGTATCCACTCCTTACATGCAGAAGCCTACTGCAACGATTTCTGTTCCTCCTGCAGCAGGCCTTACAGAGATAGCTAGAAACTATTTTCCTAAAGTACACATTTTCTTTCGGGACAGGGCTATGGAGAGATACTTGAGAACTTCTAATAAGAAGTTAGGCAAGGATTACGAAGAAGAAGATTTTTATAAGCTGTTATTTTCAGGAGTCATACATAGGTCTTCTTACGGTAAGAATAACAATGCAGGCGGGGCTTCCTCTTACGTGCAATTCCAATGTATACATAAAGATTACGTGTTAGATGAAGTTTCCATAAAATTCGGGGGACGAGGGTTAGAAGTATTCGGCAATAATAATACACAAGCAGAAAGTGTATCAGGTCAGTCTTCCTACTTTTCCTCTCAGCATGCGTCCCTTAAGGCGTTAGAAGGGTTACAGCTGTACTCTAAATATAAGATTACCCCTAAGGGGGGCGTCGAAGATCCAGGAGATCTTCGTAGTAAGTACGACATAGATACTTTCATAGCCAGATACCAGCAAGACGCCGTGACAGAAAAAGATATTGAAGATGTTGACCCCTCAATTCTAGGAGTAGGTCTCAGCTCTCCAGGGGAAGGAACAGGTGACTTTAATACCCCTTTGAAATTCCTAGAGCTTAGAGGTATTCCTTCTACTCTGCTTATTATGTGGCAGATTTTAAAAATGGATGCGTATCGTTTTGATCCTAGCTACACTAGTGCCATGCGTCGTTTGTATATCCCCTTAATAGATCAAGGTCTGCAATACTTTAAGAGACTAAAAGGTCATAGTGTCATAGAAAAAGGTATAGCTACAGACCGGTTTTCAACAGAAGGTTCTTTGATTAGAAAGGATGATACCGCCGGAGGGGACGAGGGTCCTCCCGATGTAGAACAAGTTATGATCCCCCCTGTGTTTCGTACCTTTTTAGGAAAAGCCCTCTCTGTAGATTTATCTACTAAGGTTATTCAAACTATTCAAGCAGGGATGTCTGAAAAAATGTCACTTGAGCAGCTGTTTATGCAGGTAATTCAGACTCTTAGGTATGACAAAATATACCTTTCAAGTCCAGTTCAAGGATGGTCCAGGGAGGTACCCGCTATTGACAAAGTAGTAAAACCTCTACTCCCTTTCTATTATTCCCCAGTATGTAACGTATTCTTACCCAACCTGTATCACTCATTAACTGTTAATGATTCTTACTACGAGACCCCTACCAGGGTTGTGACAGTCAACAGGGGATATTTAGTAGGGCAAGGAGAGGCATTAGGTAACTTAGAGTATAGAGCACCTCACGATGTGAGGAAAGCATGGGCGTATGCAGCTAAGCAGTCTACTACTGCTCCTGGTAAAGATTCTTCGGGTCGACTTACTTCTAACCCTGATCTCCAAGATTCCCTACCACACAGGGGGGAAATAGTTGCTGCCCACGAATTAGGACAAGGTATTCGGTCTAAGGTGCTATCTACTCCCACTTGGATAAATCATCTGAACATGTCCCACGACGATTCAGAAAAACAAGAAGAAGCGGATGGAACGAGTACTGATAACAAAGCCAGTCTTTCTTCTGACGAACAGTCTGGGCTAGATAAAATCATCAATGCCTGGAATAACAAATATAAATTAGACCCAGTGTCATTCAATCCTTGGGAAGAAAAAGATACTAATGGTCTGTTCGGGTACCAAAGAAACATCATGAACACCTTAGACTACGACTACTCATTATCTCTCGTAGAAACAAGAACCGGACAGCTATCAGGTCCTTTCAACCCCTACGTCATACCCGGGTATCCCTGCGACGTATTAGACCCAAGCCCTGATCGCCCAAGCTACCATGGATTTGTAGTATCAGTTAACCACTCTATATCGGGATCAGGAAATATGTCTACGTCTGTATCGTTCAGTAGCGCTATGAGTTACGACGAGATGCAAAGCTATGATACTCCTCCTGTATTTCCATGGATACGAGTAGAGCTAGGCTTAGATGAAAAGTCTAATCTTCTAAATCAACCTGAAGCTACTAAGAAGAAAGCCAGTAATTACTACAAAGATGTGCTAGGCGTTGGGTTTGCAGACCCTACCTATATGTATGATTTTGACAAAGGGCTAGCGAAGAAAGTCCTCCTCAATACTTACTCCGGGGATTTAGCGGATCGTTCTGACGGCGTTTCTTCAGGAACCGACGGAGACGAGTCCCCTTCCCCCATATTTGACACCGTAGAAGGCAACCTTATACTGGTTCGTCGTGAGATAGAGAGCATGTCCGATATAGAGCAGATATACCCTATTGTTAAGAATGCAGATGGGACTACCTTGAGCCATAACGTTAAATTCATACATATAGATGGAGGTAGAGAGGGTGACCCTTCGGCAGCTGTAGCTAAAGAGAAGTCTAACTTGACTGAAAAACAGAGAGAGAATGTGGAGGAGTTTTATAATAAAGCCTCGGATGCGGGCAAGTCCACCTTCTTATCATACCCAGAGCCAGCAGAAGAGGCGAACCTAACCTCTAAAGTAGGAGTAGGTACGGTACTCAGGCCTGAGGGGGACGGCACGGTGCTTAGATCACCTGAAACTGAGGTAGCCCCCTTCCCATTCGGAGATCCCTTTAATTTCTAAAGGGTAGTAGAGGATTAAACTATGACTGAGATAAGTAAAGAGAAAGTTAGAGAACAGGCACAATTCAAAGTGGTAGTGCCTGCTAACCTGGATGCCCAGACGTCTGCTACTTCAGATTGCGAACAATGTTACGCAGGACAGAATTTTAGTAAGAGATTACAGCATTTCATGATAGACTACTCAATCAAAGTATCTAGCAAAAACCCATTGACGGATAAACCATAAGCCATGACTGATGAATTTAATAAATCGACCGACTTAGAGTTCTTTGAAAGATGGAAGAAGACTAAATCTAAAGACGATCTGGGAAGACTAGTAGGCCAATTCCAGCCTTTGATGTTTAAGCAGGTTAAACGTCTCTCTGGGTCCGTACCTCAGTCAGCCTTGTCTGCGGAAGCTAAGAAACAAACCATTATAGCCTTAGAGACTTACGATCCAGGCAAAGGTGCTTCATTATCTACCCATGTCTACCATAGGTTGAACAAATTAAAACGTATTAACTCTAAATACCAGAACGCAGTTAGGCTACCTGAGAATCAGCATTTTAGTTTTGCAGAATTTAATAACAGCGTGGAGAGGTTAAAGGAGTCTTTAAACAGAGAGCCTACAGATGCTGAACTAGCTGCGGATCTCGGGTGGGCTAAAAAAGAAGTTAAGAGACTTAGAGAAAGGCTATACTCGGATCTATATGAGTCGGGAACAGAAGTAGCCAGTACTTTCACTAAATTTGATAATACGAAAATACTTAAAAGCCTAGTAGAAGAGAACTTGGATACTCAAGAAGAGAAGATATGGAAGAACGTCCAGGAGGCTAAGGATAAGCAGAAGTCTGTTCCAGAGATGGCTAAAGAAATGAACATAAACGTAAACCGCTACCAATATATAAAAGGTAAGATGGTGAATAAGATTCGCCGTTTACAAAGCGAACTAGGTGACTTTGGGTAATGGCATTATCAGAATCTCATGAAGAAATAATGGAAGTGTTAGTTCAATTTATTACTGACACTAAGAGTTACGTGGATGATGTTTCTGTAGATACCCCTGATTTCTCCACCTACTTAGAGCAAATAGAGTTAAGCGAATTGGAGACGTACCTTCTGAATAAAATGACTGCTCAAGCTACCTTTATAGAATCTGCTGTTCTAGAGGCTTACAATTTCGTTCGTTCTTGGCAAAGAGATAATATCAGTAGAAGAATGAGTCGAGCAGAATATTTCGAGGACGCCTCTCTTTCTTTGGAAAATGATATAGAGTATCTACGAGGCCTTAAGGAGCTGCAGAAGCAGTATATTCTGGGCAGCACACCTCAGCAAAGGAGTTAATTAATGCCTGATCATTACACACGTCTCGGTACGACTTCTAACTTAGAGTTTGATGGTACATATGATATTCTTATCTTTGAGTTTCCCAAGGGCTATCCTAATGGTGCTATAAACCTATCCTTTAGTAATAACCCTAGACGAACTACTGGTGTGCAAAAAGTAGCACAAGCGTTTGCTTACTGCCTGTTTACAACTAGGGGCAGTGATCCTATACGTCCTAATTTTGGAACAGAGTTTACAACAGTGGCGTTGTCCTCTAATATCTCCAAAGATCCTACTATCATTGTCAGGGAGGTTTCCACCTCTATTAAAGAAGCGGAGAAGCAGGTAAAGATACTAGTCAACGGTGCAAATAGAGATATAGCTTCTCAGTTGGAATCTGCAAGACTTATTACAGTAGACGCTAAAGAAGACGGAATTACTGTACACATAAGAATAATCACAAGAGCGGGAGAGAAAGCGGCAGTTGCTGTACCCTTCCCCCAAACTAATTTGGAGTTTAACTAATGGCACAAGATCTATTTCAGGTACTAGATGGATTAGAAATCAGTGATGAAGAGATTCGAGAATCAGAAATCTTTGCTGTTAACTATCTACAGCCCTTATACCCAGACCTGGACTTGAGAGAGGGTACTGCGCTAAGAGATACTTCTATACGTGCTGCGGCTACTTTGCTAGCCTTAGCAAGGAAGGGGTTTACTTATTACTTTACTATTAACTCTCTAGACAACGCTACTGATCAGACCCCAGAAGAAACTATTGATGCTCTATTATCTAACTTCTTTTTAACACGTAATGAAGGGTCTAACGCTAAGGTACAAGTACGACTATTTTTTACTATCCGTAAAAATGTTACCGTGTCTACTTCTCTGTACTTCTCTACTGATAACGAGAGATTTTTCTTTCCAGTAGAGACTACTAGTGCTACCGCAGAAAACTTAATATTCGATGCAAGTCGATCTCAGTATTATCTAGATGTAGAATTGGAATCCGAAACATCTGGAGACCAATACAACCTTGAGAGCGGGCAGCTTCTATTCTTCTCTACTTTTGATCCTTTTTTCGTGGGAGGGGATATACTATTTCTAACCCAACGATCTATAAGTACGGAATCAAACGGTGACTTTATTGAAAGAGCAGGCTCTGCTATATCCACCCGTAACCTAATTAACCAACCTTCTATCGAAAGTCGCATCCAAGAAACTTTCAACTTCTTTAGTAATATTTCTTCCATAGGGATGGGGGACGAGGAGATGGTTAGAGACCTTATAAAGGTCAGGTCAGGTAGTCCTCCTCAGTTCGTCGATGTACATGTTGGCGGACATGTGGACGTGTACGCTCAATCTCAGGTAGAAACCATTGAAGAACAATTGATTATGTTTAACGTGGATAGCCCCGTCTTCGTACTACAAGATGAATTTGCTCCAGTATTCTCTATAGAACGAGTAGATGGAGCCACTGATACTATCCCTTTCGATACTGAGAATCCGGTAATAGGATTGGACGGGGAACTTACTACTGTTCGCTATTCTGTAAAGTTAGATAACTATACAGCGCTAGGTGAGCCAGCAGAGCCTAAGCATGACCTAGGGTTATCCTCACAGCAAAAGACTATCATTACCTTGCTAGATGCAGATGGAAATTTGAATACCCATTTCTTCGGTGGGACGGCTACTTTTAGAATGAAGAGGGTTACTGGTTTACAATCATTGCAAGCTTTCTTTGATGACTCCCTATCTAGAGTTCTATGTGCAAACTTACTAGCTAGATCTTACGAACTATACGAATTAGACATAAAAGTTGACACTCACACTAGTACAGACGTAGGTGTATTCACTACTGATACTTTTGTAAGACAGTATGTAGCATCTTTAAAACCTGGAGATCCTTTCGTTGTATCTGAACTAATGGAAATATTATCTAGGGACGCGGGTATAGATAATATTGTTACTCCAGTAAATGTAGACTACACTTTAACCAGGAAGAATTTACGAGAAGAAGTCGGTACATTTACATCGATCTTAAATCCTAATAGATTACAACGATTCTTAGTCAACTCAGTTACTCTAAATGGGGCTACTTTATAATGTCTGAGTTTAAATCAGGGGCTAATTACAAAGGTTTCTCTAGCACTGCAGAACGCAGCGGCTTGGCATACCTGTATGGATTATCTGATTTCTGGGCTATTATCTTTGAGGACTCAGAGTTAATAGACAGGTTACTAGAAGCTAACACCATAGGGCTAGCTGATGCATATAGTAAATTTTTACAACTAACTTCCTCTATTTCAGTAAACGATATACAGACATATCTTCATAGTGAAGTAGAACTACTCAGAGTAAAAGACTCAGGCATAGTAGAGTCGCCTAGTGGGACTACCTACTCAATACCTGAGACACTAGTAGATTGCCTGTATCTCTTAGATAGGCCTATGCTAGCCGTCAACACTCTCGAACGTAATGTCCATTACCGGATAGACCCAGCTGCATCCACGATTACTTTTTATAAGCCTTTGGCTGAACTAGGGTTTCCTAGCCGCGTGTTACCTACCGGCGAGGTAGAAGTAGCATTTTGGGCAACAGACGTTGTCAATGATGACTCATTAATATCTAAATACTTTGGTAATCTTATAGGGGTCTCTCCTAAAAATGTAACTCGTATATACAAAGACTTTATTAGAGGGTTATACTTCCTCTACACTCAAGGTCCCAGTATAACTGCATTAGAAAGAGGACTTAGCCTTGCGTTAGGTATACCTCTTGCTCGTACTGAAGAAGAGGTACTGCTAACAGTTCGTAACGAAGTTACGGGTAACTGGTTAGTTGCTACTGATAAATCTTCATACACTATACCGTACGGAGTAGAGCCAGAAGTTTCTGCAGGGGATACTCTTACTATCGGTCAGGAGCTAGTGTCGATAGCTGAGGTAAAGGACTACAAAGTAGAAGATGAATGGTGGCTAAACATATCTATTCCTCCTGAGCTTCTTCCTGATTTACCAGAAGTAGATTTACTTGCATCGGAAGACTCTCTTACTGATCACTTGATGAGAGATTATCTTAAATATCACACATTCTTAGTTAGGTTAAAGTGGGACAACGCGTTCACTGCAGGCAGCTTTGACGAGATATTTAGAATACTCTCTGACGTAAAGCCTAAGTACACATACCCTATATTTGTTTGGTCTGTTGTAGATACTGAGATTATACCTATCAATGACGACGATCTCAATTATCACATTGAGTACACCTTAGTAGATGATATGGGGTGTGGTGGTGCGTATATACAAAGATACATAGAAAAGCTTTATGAAAGAAGCACTTCCTGCTTTACGCATGGTAATCTAAACCCTGACACTGAAATAGATAATCCTCTGTCCGAAGTAACTATATCCTACAAGATACGTGCGGACCAAGTACTAAATGAGATATCCCCGGTTCCTGAGAATTTGCTAGACGTAGATCTGGAACCTTTATATAACACTAGCGAGTCGGATATAAGAAATTCATTTGCTGCTGCGGGCGTTGATTTGCCTGCAGACCTGCCCAGACTTATGTTAATTAAAGACGTACCAATAGATGCGGCATCTTACGATGAAATAGTTATAAGGGAGGCAGTCGAACCAGGGTTTACTGGAACGACTTTCAACGAAACCCTTTTAGACTTTCCGGCAGACACTTCCCACCACATGTACCAAGCGTTTGTTCCTGCGCTAGGTGACCTAAATCCTACTGAAGATTTTTTTATAATGGAGTTGCAAGGTAACCTATACTCAGTTTTTTTACATAGACCAGGAGAACTTCCACTACTAGACCCTAATTTCTTTCCTAGAAAAGAGGAAGACCCTTTAACTGCGATAGTGTTTGATGTTACTGTAGACCAATTCACGTATGATTTAGGTAGCCCCGAACTAACCCTTAGTAACTCTAACTTTACGGTAGCGAGATAAGTATGTCATTCATGACTGTCAGAACAACAACTGCATACCTCGCTGGGAAGCGATACGTAGAGTTCACCGTGGATAATAAACCTTCAGGGGAGCTATACTTAGGAGTAGACCAAGGCGTAAACAACTATGTATCTCCTAGAAGCATTGGCCCTGGGGAGAATACGCTATACTCAGATAGTGCATCTTACAAAAGTGACGGTAAGATCTTTAGCCGAACTGCTTCTCTTATTACCGTCATCGCTGGGCTACCTGCTGAAGTAATAGAAGCGGGGGATATTGTATCTCTTCTAGTAGACTTAGATATAGGGGAGATCATCTTCTGGAAGAATGGTATTCCTCAACAAACGATTGATTACCCCTCTGGAGTGGATACGCATATCCTTACTTCATTAGGTGCAGAAGGACAACAAGTAACGGCTAACCTATCTCAGGATGTAGCCTTTACGTACACAGCCCCAGTAGGTTATACTGACTGGGCTGGAAATGCCATTTAAGGCAACACAATAATAGAGGTTTAGAAATGTCAGACGAACAGCTAATTATCAGGAATATTGAATCTGTCCCTATGAAGGGGGAACTCAGTATATCTTTGAAATTTAACAACGGCGTAGAGCTACCTTACTTCAAGGAAGAGCTGAACGTTATTACCGATTCAGCCAAAGCACGTCTTTTAGCTATGGTCTACGATAAGAATAAGTCAGTAGTTCCCGATCCCGTGTTGACCTTCCAAGTAGGAGATGGGGGAACTCTAGATGGTACTACCGGTGCCGGCGGGAGTCCCGGGGTGAACGCTAGACCGTTATCCGGTGCTGAAGAGAGCCTATTTAATAGTATCAATACTGCCTTGTACTCATTTGATGTACTTAGTCATAACCTAGAGAATGCAACTACTGCGGACTCAGGTCTTTGGGCCGGTTCTACAGGGTACGCAGCAGGTAACAAAGTCGCTGCTTCTTCCGCAGCTTTCGGAGAATTAGTATTTGAGGCTTCCGGAGCAGGTACTTCAGATGTTACTGAACCAGAGTGGAACCCGGTCTTAGGTGGAACAACCACGGATAATGACATAATCTGGACTACTAGACCTAGAGAGCTAGGTGCTAAAAGCGTTATTTACTCTTTCAATATAACCTCGTCCCAGCTTAATGGATATAACATCAGTGAAGTAGCATTATTCAGAGAGTCCTTAGATATGTTCAATATTAAGACTTTCGCTTCAATTCCTAAATCATCAGCGTTTTCTATCCAATTCTTATGGACCATCAAGTATGTCTAGTCAAGTTAAAGTAACAAGAGATTTCGAAGAAGGAATCTACACCGTTACTATAGAAGTACTGCCTGGCGGCACCCTACCTATAGAGGTATTCCTATACGAGTACACAGGCGTCGACCCTATCACTACTGATGGTTTCTATGCCGTGTGTACTATGGAGAATCTATCTCGCCCTATATACGAGGCGGGCCTAGAGACCTTTGGAGTAAAGTTCGTTAGAAACGATAAAGTAATAAAAACATTTGAATCAGAGGAAAATGCCACTTCCTTCGAAACTAGCGTCATCAGTAGAATAGAGTATTTGGACGCTGAGTTGGAGGGAAATGGCACCTACACCAAGACCTACACCATAGGTACTTAACCTGTGTTAGTAGGCACTCCCAGGACAAGGCCCGATTTAGGGCCTTTTTCTTTTCTGGCTGATGTAACATTACCTCCTCCTTAGATAGTAAAATAGGAGAGTCCTTAACGAATTAATGAGATTACTACTATGAACAAATATGTAGCACATATAGAGAAGAGAGCCGGTATGAAGGCTATAGCTAAGAAATTTGGTCGTCCGAGCTTAAAGGGAGTGACTAACCCTAACGCCCCTACTAGTGCTAAGGCCAGATTAGCGGCTGCAGCCAAGAAGAAAGACAATCCTATTCTTAATAAAGCATTAGAAAACGCAGGGGCTATGGCTGCCTAGCGACAAAAACACCAGGAGGGATTCCTAATGTCAGACGTAAGTGAGTTTTTAAATAAATATAGGGTGTTCCCTAGAGCACAGTTGGTATTCTGGGGAGTATTGGTTTGGGATGTATCCCAATGGGCTATGGGCCTAGGTGACGTTTCTACAGGTCAAGCTGCCATAGTATCTACTGTATTCCTAGCGGGAGCCGGGTATGGTAAGATTTATGGAGATACAGACCCTGGAAAGAAAGCTGATAAAGGAGTATAAGGAATGGATGCAATCACAATGCCGATGCTGGTTACAGCTATCGGAGTGTTTGGGGTACTTGCAGCATTCTTTGGTACCCGAGCAGCGGCAGCTAAGGCACAGAATGATCAGTTTCATGCTAGAATCAACAAAGGCGTGGAGGATCAACATGCAACTGAGTTAAAGGTTGCAAAGTTAGAAGGGGTTAACGAAGGTATTCAAATAGGACGAAACCAAATAGTACAGGAGTTAGGACTAGTAGGTAACGACGAGTAATATTATGCCAGCATTCTTAGATAAGACAGTAGTAAAGTTAGGGTTGGCGGTTACGTTAATTCTAGCGTGTATCGCTTTTTATAAGTGGCAGCATGATGTTATATTCCAAGCGGGTGTTGATAGCCAGATAGCTGTTCAAGCCAAAGCTAATGAAGCAGCGGACAAGGCGTTCACCTTGGAGCTAGGTAAAGCTTTAGATGAAAGTAAGACTGCTAAGGCAAATGCTGCTAAGCTTCAAGGTAAGATCAACGAGATTGAAAGAGACTACCGAAGAATAAGTAAGATTGCTAAGAACTCTGAGTGTAAAGCCCTAGGTGCTGACACTTTTGAGTGGTGGAATGGCATACTTAAAGAGCCTACGAAGTAGTATGTCAAACAAGTACCTAGAAAAGATTGCAGCCCCTAAGTGGGTTAAGTACTTAAGAGAACTCCCTTCTCCTAAATTAGAAGGGGCCGTGCTAAGTATTAAAGGTAAAGTCCCTAATAAAGTTAGAGAAATAAGTAGAGTTGGTAAGGGTGGTTTCCAGAAAGCAGATTTAGTATACCATCCTAAGCATGGTCTATCCGTTAGGAAAACTCAACTTGGCCATGACTTTTCTAAAGAGATTCAGGATGAGCTGGTAACCTCTAGGGCCGATCAGCATATAGGTTTATGGAACAAGATTAAAGAGCTTTCCCGGGGTAAAGGTCAATTCGCACACATACAAGGGTCGGATGGAGCGGTATACTATCAGCAGTATATAAACCCCGGTAAAAAAGATCCCTACTCTATGTTACTTAAGAGAGACAAATCTATTAGGGCAAGACTAGCGGAGATGGATAAGGGTGGTACTAAAGCAGAGCTAATGGCAGACAAGAGGTATAAAGGTCTTAGTATTAAAGAGATTTTAGAAAGTAGGAACCGGGAGAGAAGTAAGTTAGACACTCAACTAGATCGAGTAATTTCTGCTAGGCACTACGGCATGAAGAATAAGGGAGGTCTTAACCCAGAGACGGTAGAAGTGTTAAAGAAGGTAGAGAGTCCTTTTTCAGCTTCAGTTCTTGGCCCAGACCCAGAGGCTATAGGAGACTTGAGATATGCTAATTTCGTAGGTAGACTTAAAGGTAATGGAAAATTGGTGGATATATAATGAAAAATGTAACAACCCTACTCTTAGTACTACTACTAGCTTCTTGTGCTAACAAGTTTGCACTCAAGCCTACTGACTCTGTTGACAAAGCATATTTTGCCAAATGCGTTT
>PJEL010000682.1_pt1 | contig 39239 bp, 34 predicted proteins | sample 1853271 | NCBI WGS metagenome assembly PJEL01 (sample SAMN08108733, study PRJNA415343) | Invertebrate metagenome, whole genome shotgun sequencing project. | host: Globobulimina | place: Sweden: Gullmar Fjord | collected 2015-08
GGTTACAATGGAAGACTGAGATCTTATCTTCAAGAAATCACCCCTAAAGAATCTATCATCAAACATAGTAACACAGGAAGAGTGAAATCTATTATCCACTGGGTTATTATTCCCCCGCCCTAAAGGCCCATAGATATTATGACTCTAGAAATGATGCTTTGAGAAATTTCCTTGCTTGAGTATTCAATTTTTTGTTTTTAACAAGGTTCTTGCTGAAACCATATACACAGAGTGTCGCCATTCACTCCAGAGTGAACTTCACTCCAGAGTGAAGGGATGCATCGTTTACTTGTTTGATTGATTCTATTTTTATATTACTACATAGAGATCCTATACATCAAGCTAGCTTGTACTAGTATCGTAACTCGACTAGATAGACAGAGTGCTGTTTCATTTGAAATTCTTTCAAACAAACACCCATTTAAACACACAAACAAACAACGCTCGGCTGGAGGGATTCGTCTTGATTCATCAATGGAGATATAGTAGTTTGTATTTAATACATACAAGATAAAATTCCAATTCTAGTATGGAATCTCTTGTGCGGGGAGGAATTCCAAAGCAGAGAGCTCCTTTGAAAAGGCGCTACACAAACTTTCCTCTCAACGTCTTCTTGGTATGTTCTTCACGAGTGACATGTCACACACACACACCTCGTACATTATCGAATATGCTTTGTGTAGAGCGCATTTGGAATATTTGTGGTCTTTGTTGTGCTAGGAACCAGGAAGAATAGACAAACCTCCTCTCACCTTGCTTCAACACGAGTCGATACAGGGCAACCAACCCTGTTTACATTTAATATAGTAAAGGAATTTGATCATGATCCTCAAGCTTTCACTCAGGGTTTCGAAGTCTATCGCTCAAACGATCAGCCTACATTTATAGAATCCACCGGACTACGAGGGAAATCTACAGTGAGGCACGTTGATATTGCCACGGGCCATGTGCTTCGGTCCACATCTTTACATAGAACAGATTTTGGAGAGGGTATTACGCGATTAGGTGATACTCTCTACCAGCTCACATGGCAATCGCCGAAATTGATCTCATACAATGTGCATGATTTTTCAAAACAGCAGGTGCACAAGACATCTCTCAATGATGGCTGGGGCATTACGAATGATGGATCGCGTCTGATTGTTGGAGACTCCTCTCACATGCTGTACTTTCTCGATCCCAAGACGATGAAAATACTGGATACGATTGCCGTAAAAGATGCTGATATGCCAGTTGTCTGGCTGAATGAATTGGAATGGGTTGATGGACTCATTTATGCCAATATATGGCAGAAGGAGTGCATTGCGCAGATTGAACCTAGTACAGGAAACATTGTAGGATGGATAGATTTGTCAGGAATAACGAACAAAATTCGGGCATCGTCGAAGCAACGGATTGATGTACTTAACGGTATTGCGTGGGATGAGGAGGATGGCGCTCTATATATAACTGGCAAGCTGTGGCCAAAGGTCTACCAAATAGAACTTAGGCCACTGTATGTCGACTCAAAAACTGCTCATGTTAAAGAGATGACGGATGCTATTCGCCAGCGATGTATCGTATCATCGTAACTAGTAGATGGATTATATTACTTTGGATAGTTGTAATACTACAGTAGTATCCAACTATCTTCTCCATGCGCATGCGCATGCATGTACATGCATTTTTTTTAATGAATTTTTCAAATCTAGAAAAGTATCTCGCGCCGTAGCCTGACACCCATGGTGCCGTATTCCATGAGCTGGTACATACATACCAGGTATATATTCAAAAAACAAACAAAAAGAAAACAAAGAGAGAAATTCGTCTTTTTCAATCACGAAACGATGCAGCAACAGCACGTGCCCAGTCACCCGCCAAATTTGAAAAACAAAGAGCCAACGACCATCTACATCTCTCGTATTCCATGTCATCTGGACGAGGATGCCTTGTATGATGATTTTAAAGATTTCGGCCGTGTGTTGGCGACAAAAGTCTTCCGACTCCGTCGACCAATGTCAACAGGACTGCTACCCAAGTCTGGGTTTGTAGAGTTTGAATCTCGCACTGTGGCGGAGAATGCTTTGACTGCCTTACAACAAGATGGCTACTATAAAGGTATAAAGATGCGTGTATCATGGGCTAGACGTTCCTTGTCAGAGTCCTTGTCACAGACAACACAGGAAACATATGTTGTGGGACGGGGCAAGCTCTATTGCAATGATCAGTCCTCACCATCAGTCTGTCGAGATGGCTTGCCCAATCATATGGTAATGCGAGAAGCAAAGCTGTGGTATAAACATATCCAGGACTATTATATGCAGCAAGAACAAGTGCACGCCTCACAAGCTCCACAAATGTATGATGCAATCATGCCCACACATGTACCTGCAGCAGTGATCCATGTACATCACCATCACCAGCAGAATATGCAGTATTACCCATACACCATAATGTAAAAATGTGTTACATGTAACGTTTTCGTATGAGATCTCGTAACCCTTTCATGCTTTCAATCACCTCTGGATTCATGAGCGATGCTGCCTGCCCTGCCATGGATCCTCCCGGTCCCTCAGCACCACGAGTACCACCTTCATATACCATGAGGATGTTCTCTATAGTATTCAACAATGCATCGGGTGTCGTATGCAAGTAATCCTCTTCAGTCGTCGATAGATCTGCACCAGGCTGGAACGCTTGTTCCAGCAATGACATTCTCTCAGATTCACTCTCTACAGACAGAAGAAACTTTAATATCCTAGCCTCTGCAGGCGCTTGCGCTGCAAATTTTTCTTTTGCTTTAAAGTATAAATGTGCCATGATATCCTTCACTTCTTCCTTGGTAATATCAGTCTCCTTCACCCCAGAGTATGCCTTGGCCATGGTCAGCAACAATGCTGGATCCAACCTCCCCGTCGCAGCTAAATCATCTAGTTTCGCCTCTGCGCGTTCCATTGAATCTGACTGCAGTAGTTCTGCAAAATTCTGACTCGCAGCATCCAATGCCTGCGTATCAGAGACGACCCTATCATATGCATCCACAAGCACTGCCAACTGTGTCCCCAATGCCGCAAGTAATTCAGCTTCTACTGGCAAGGACTCATCATCATCTTCATCATTATGATTGCTATTCTTTTTAGCGAGTGAAACACTGGCACGAACTCGCATCTCTATGTATTCAAAAAACTCTGGCCCCATGGCAGCCCTGTGATGTGCCACAAGGGACTCCCATTCTACCGACGGATTCGTCCGGAATTCTTCCAGCACATCTCGATGAGAGGCCATCCCATCACTCACTGACTGTAATCGCCGTTTAAACCGAATCAGTTCCAACTGTCTATCAGGGTCCTCCAAACCACTTGCAACCTCTTCAATCCTATCAAACACGCCAGGAGCAAGTTGGGGCCACTGGGTACTATACACAATCAGTTTTTTCCAGTCTTCTGGTCTATTCTTTTTCTGAAACACGTCAATCAGTGTATCATAGACAGCCCTGTTTGACTCCTGTGCCTCCTTCTTCAGAGACCCAGAGGAGGAATCTGAAACATTGTTCGCATCTTCAGAGGAATACATACGTTGCAATTTTTTCATTCGTGTACGATATCCTATGCAACCACCCATGGCTGGAGGAGACATTCTCGATGCATTGGAGACATGTCTCCCATGCCATGGAGGTCGCATTGTCATCATCATCATCCTTTGTTTACCAATCAAAAGAGTGAAAGAAAACCATTAAATAATCATTAAATTATGAAATACGAATCCTGTCAGTATGCTCTAGAGCGCTGCTCACGTAGAGACGTCATGATGATCATATGAAACCAATCCTTCATGGCCTGGGACCAATTGGTTTGATCATCATGATACAATCATCACACCAAACCTCAGAATGAATATTTCTATTCTTGATACGTACTCAGGAATACGAGAATGTCGATGGAAGACGTGCAAAACAGCAACGATGGTCCACAGACCAATGGCGATGTGGTCGTTCCACAGGAACGTATCAAACGGCCAACCAGGCCTGATGATGTTGCTCAAAAAGCTGCTATTGATGAACTTCAATCTTCAAGTACGTGTGGATGTCCTTTTTTGTTTCAAGATTTTGACTGTAGGCGTGATCTTGGTCTTCCGCTTGTGGGAATAACGCGGTGATTCGTGATGGATGGGATCGCCTGGGTTCTTTGATGGTGCTAATTGTTTTGAATGTATTTGTTGGGGATGGACTGGGAATGGTGCGGGTGGTGGGGATGGGAGGCACATGTTCGGCGGTGGTTGATTCTTTTGACTGATCAGTTGACAAACAAGGACTTTTTTTGTGTTTTTGCAGTCTCGAAGAACAAACAGAGGGCAGAAGAGATCAAGACAATTCTCGAGGATCGTCGTCATGGCAAAGATAGTGGATCTGCTATGGCGAGGGAGATTCGGGGAAAGCTGAATGATACCCGTGAGAAGTTCAAAGAGTTGGTGGTATGTCCTTGCTTGTGCAGTTGTTTTCTTTTTTTATTACGTGTGTGCGCCTGGCCAGGGTGTATTATTATTGTTGTTGTTGTTTTTTATTCTGAAAGCAACGTGGTTCTGATACTGGGCATGTTTTCCTGTACATTTTCAGAAACAAAAGCAAGCACTTCGTGTTCAGCTGGATGCTGCGAGTAAGACAAGGGATGCCGCACGTGAGGCCATCAGAGAATTGAAATCGATGATTAAATTCAAGGATGTGGATGAGATTGAAGCCGAGATTGAGAAATTGGAGGACGAGATCCCTCATAGCTCTTTGAGCTTGAATGAGGAAAAGAGGGTCATGGACAGTATCAGACAGCTGAAGAACAGTAAGAATATTGTTGCCGAGTATGGTGCAAAGATGGATGATTTGTCTTCAGATGAGCAAACGTGCAAGGAGATTAATGCTGCGATTAAATCTCTGGATTTGGAGATTACAAATATCCGCAAGGAGGAGGATGGATATCGTGCAGCAATGAATGCAGAAAAGAAGAAGGAAGAGGCGACTGGAACTGACAATCAAACCTTGTGGAATGAGAAGGAGAAATGTAGAGAGGCATGCAAGGAAGCATACGAGAAGATGAAAGATCTCAGGGCGTCATTTGATAAGGAATGGCAAGAGTTCAAGGAGGTGGAAAAGGTCTGGAAAGCACAGCAGGCAGTGGAAAAGGCAAAGAAGCGCGAAGAATACCTCAAGGAAAAAGCAGTGAGAGACGCTGAGCGAGCTGCGAGAGAAAAAGAGATGGCTCCAGATCCATTTACAAAGGAGATTGTCATGTGTGATCAGCTGGCATCATACCTTGGCAAATTCACAGGAGAAGCAGGGAAAGAATCTGGTGCATCTGCAAATGTAAATGCAGATCAGCCTACGTCTTTGGATGGGATGAAGGTTCTCGCCAAGAAAGAGGATGACCCTGACATGGCATGGATGCTTGGTGCTGGAAAGAAGAAGGGAAAAGGCAAGAAAGGAGCAAGTAAACAATCTGATGAGAAGCTCATTCATACAGTGGACATTCTCAGCGCTTTCGCTGCACTGAAACTCTCTGTACCAATCATTAAAAGTGATTGCCCTGCAATTTTGAAGCAAGTGCAGGATAAGAAGGAATATTACGTCCAGAAGCAAGCAGCAGCAAAAGATGGTGATTGTGAGGAATCCTCTCCAGAGCAGGAGCAAGAAGGAGAAGAGGGCCCTAGCGGTGCACCAAAACCAAAATCATCTGGAAAGAAAAACTCCCCAACGACTCTAAAGTTAGATGATGAGCAATCATGGCCATCCATGGGAGGAACTGAAAATCCAGCAAAAGAGGAAGCAGATACTGAAGAAGAATTAGAAGACGGGGAAATTGTGCCAACTCCAAAAGATGGAGCCAAAAAGTCTGGCCTTCCCGTGGAAGTCTCTCTCAAGGTGAACGGAAACGCCCCCATCTCTCTAGAAATCATGAGCTGATGCCTTGTTGTTACATGTACAGTCATGAGAGTTCCCGTGATAGCATTGATGGATTTCATGTATTGATCATATTGTATCACTGCCAAATATTCGTTTTCCCTGTGCGTGTTTTATAAATATGAAGCTTCCAGCCAGGCATAATCCTGCTGCGAGGGAAAATCCCATGTACCATCCTTGTGGGCTGGTACCTCCATCATTCCATGACAATATGTACCCAGTGACGGCAACTCCAACAACCCCCGACAGTGTACCTGCTGTATTGCTAATACCCATCACAATCCCTGCGTATGCAGGTGCAATATCCATGTGGTTGACACTAAAACCGCCTCTGGCAAAGCCTGCTGCAGCAAGAGCCATAGTTGTGTACAGTAGTCCACGAGGAACTCCCTTGGCACCTGGCATCATACACAAAGCAACAGCTGCACAAGCGAATCCTACCGTGTTGACAGTTTTTCTCCCAGTTGCAATAGATGTGCCTCGTTTCTCGATGAGATAATCCCCAGCCCATCCACCCACATTGCTCATCACAAACATCATCACATAGGGCAAAGTCTTTGCAAAGCCAACAGATTCTATACTCTCATGGAGCACCTTGTCGAAATATGTGGGCAACCAATTCATAACAATATAAAACGCATAATGAAAGGTAAAATTATTGATCACGATGCTCCAAACAGCGGGATGGCATGCAATAGCTTTCCATGGAGTGCTTCTTGACATGTGCTGCTGGTATCTCTTTTGCTGTTTTCCTGATGAAGAGACAGGTAATGACTGATCTGGTGTAGTACCAACACGTCGAATCACGAGACGAAAGAGGAATAACCAACATAATCCAAGCATTCCAACAGCACGCAATATGGCACGGGCTCCATACCTGTGAGACACTTTGGGTAAAAGTTCCATGGCAGATGCAGAACCAAGATACATACCACTTGTAATCAAGGACACAGACTTGGCCCTTTCTTCCGCAGGTACCCACGAAGATACGATGGTATGTACCGATGGGATGAGGAACCCTTGAGATATCCCGACGATACAGCGAGCAATCTTCAACCAAAACGTGCTTGATGCATCCCCTGGTGTCAAAAGGGATGCTACTGACCACATCATAAAGCACGCTGTGAGAACTCGAATTCCACCGTATCTTTGAGCTGCGATACCTCCAGGTATCTGAGATATCCCATATCCCCAGTAGAATGCAGACATCACAACACCCTTGGTTCCTTCATCCACTGTCCCGGCTTCCTTTGCCATGATGGTATAGGCAATCGAAAACCCCGTTCGCTCTACATACGCTGTTAGAGTTGCTAAGAAGCACATCAGGACAATCAGGTGTTGAGGTTCCGGATACATGATCAGGCCAACTACTTTATTGCTATAGGAAGACCGCTTCATCAATCGAAGTTTCTTTTGGTACAAAGGATCATCAAATTTCCATCGCATGCTCTGCTGACTCTTATTCGACGAAGAATATCCATGCGACTGTAGCGTCGATCCATACAACATCATACACGAATTCGCTATTCGAATAGAGCAGGTCCACCACAACTACCTCTTTTCCCACACTGTAACCAACTAGAGACTATTCCACGAATGATGAACAACCACCAACCTATTCTTGAATATAATTTGAGTCCAATCAAACAGGAATGACGTGTATGCGAAGAGATGATGTAGAAATTTCAAAGTCACCTTGGTGCCACCATGCCATGTTCATTCAGTACGACCTCCATCAATCAATCGCACTCAGTATAGTCGAATGGAAATTGTAATTAAAGTATCATCATATCCATTGCATAGTATTATATTGACGCAGTATTGTCAAAATTAAAAATACTACATTCCCATCAGCAGGGTTTGCAGTGCTCTACAGTGACAGACTGGATTGAAACAAGGAGAGAATCCGACAAAAGAATAGTGTCGTACTACATGCAGCGAATTTGTTATGGACATATGCATGCATATATCAAGCTCTTGTTGTGAAAAGTAGATTACAAATCTTTGCAATGTCAGTCAATCATCATATGGTCCAAATCTCAATGTCGGGATGGTTGTCATTTTCTTTCCTCTCATGTTGGGTTTGCTGTCTGTCTGTCTGTCTGTCTGTATGTATGTCTGTATGTATGTATGTGTGTGTGTGTGTCTGTGTCTGTGTATGAGTTCAGGTTCATAAAGACATCTCGCCTCTTCATTTACCTTGTATTGTATGAATCTTCCGCCTTGATAGCTCTATGTGCAGCAGATGCATACGAGCTTGGAGGGCCTCCATGTTGCTCCTCCTTTTGCTGTCCCTCTGCAGCAGTAACTTGACCTGCACATGAACAGAAACAATCGATTACAAGTACTGGACTCGACATGGTTGAATTCTACCTGGTGCAAAGGTATTGACAATTTCATTGGCAACCTTTCAGAAGAAAACAATGGCGACGACACAAAATCCTTGTCATTCCATCGATTAATCAATCAATAAAAATAAATAAATAAACAGCAAGTGTGTGTGGTATAGACGTACCAGCTGCTTCAGGTGATGATGTCGTGTCGGTCATTTTTGATCCACACAGTCCCATGGTGTACAGTCGTATTGCGTTCACAGAAATGTAACTCTATTTTTATTCATAATTTTTTGAGTAATCATTGCAATTCTAGATGAGCCAACTTTCATCGTCAAAGGGATTCCCGTTCTGCCTCGTCATCATGATGGGTGATGGGCTAGAGCAATCATCATCCTTCTTTGTCTTCGCATCTCGCGTGGCCGTACGGTCATTCATCGATTGAACAAGCTTCAACTCTGCCATATCCTTTAGGGTCTCAGCATGGACATGCCTCAATGCCTTGAGTTCCTCTTCCAACTCTCGAGTTCGGCATGCATCCTTGCGCAAATCTTCTAGTTCCATGACCTGCCTCAAGATCTGTTCATGCAATCCATTCGAGCGGGCTTTTTCTTCATTCAAACACTCTTGCATAGCAAGCAATTCTTCTTCACGCTCCCCAATCTCTTGTTTGAGCTCCCAGACTGCGTCCTTGAAGACATCCTCATCTTCACTCTCTGCTGTATTGGAATCTACAAAGGATGAGTAATACTCGTTTTCCTCTTGCAATTGGACAATTCTACTCTGAGCGTGAAGCAAATGCTCTTCCAAACCACGCACAGAGTCTTGAAGCGTTGCATTTTCCTGGCGGTGAGCGTCCAATGCAATCTCCATCTCTGCCAATTCAGACTCTCGTTGGGACACAGCCAGTCTGTGTTCATCTTCCACCCTACGTAACTCTTCCTTGTGCTCCTTTTCTACTTCTTCTCGTATTTTAGATTCGGCATGTTTAGCCGTATTCTCTTTACCACGCATGAGAATGCTCTTGATGACATCATCAACCTCGTGCTCTTTTTTCTCTTCATCTGCGTCAGCGTGTTCACTTGCAATCCGAGCCTCGTACATATTCACACGACCTTGCAATATGCGTACTTCCAACTCCATGGCATCCATGCGACTGATGGCATGTCCCCACGCTGCTCTGTACCGTTCACACTCCACCTCCATATCACTCTTCTCAAGAACCAATGCATCATACTTTGCTTGCAAATCACACACTCGTCGCTCAGCTTCAAAGCACTGTTGCTCCATAGATTTCAGGTGAGATAAAGCAGTGAGCGCTTTCACTTTCCATGGGCGATGTTCGTCCTCCTGGATTGCACCACCCTTTGCACGCTGTCTGACGTGTTGTTGTTTCTTCTTCATGGAGTGAAGCAGTCGTTGCACCTCACTCGCAGTTGCATGCATCTTGTCATCTTTCAATTCCTTGTCACCTGCAATTCTAGAGGATTTTGCAACATTCTCGCACCCAGTTCCATCACCCTGTCCTATTCCAAGAGACAAGAGAGCTGTTGAGCAACTCTCTGGTGTTGCGTCTCTATCCAACCAGAATGACGTATTGGATACGGAGAAAGGATATGGTATGGTAGTAGTATCTTCTATAGATTCAAATGCTGCAGAGATGAGTGCATCGCGACGATCATGTCCAACGTTGTCAAATGACATTCTCGCAACACAGTGTCACAACCCTGTTGCTTTTGACTGTGGAGTGACTATTATAATGCTATGTAATGTAAAATGTTCATTTATTACATGTATAGTATGATGGTGTCTCAATAGACAAACGGAGATTTGTGTATTTGATTTTGGTTTGTTGAGGAACCGTTAACGTCAAGGTTGTTGGTCATTTTCAAAATGACCATGTATCTCTCATGTCACTGGCCAGCGACTTTATGGGATTGTAATCTATAGAATCTACCCACAGTACTGTTGTTGTTGTTGCTGCTCAGATTCAGGAACCAATATCTCTCTGAGATATCTCTGAGATGACAGGATGAAGCACTGCAGTGCAACAGCTGTTCCATTGACTGTCACAATTTCAATGCAATGCAATCACATGGATCATCTGTAGACTGACCATCAATACATCAATGTATGCATACATGCATACAGCAAAGTAGAATACAAACAATGTATCGTGCGGATGATACCTTGATCAAAGTAACAACAAAGATCCCAACTGACCTTTCACCTACATCATACTGTAGCACAGCCTTGTATTCTCGGATGACTTATGACCATTCATATGATTTCTTGTGTTTGACAATGAGTTCCAACAATGAGTTCCAACAATGAGTTCAATTCAAAGATATCAATCTTGCATGTCTTCGAATTCAAAGAGTGAGAATTCTCATCAGATTGCCTCAAGGCAAGAGAACAAAAAAATGAAGAAGAGAAAAAAATCGAAACAGTATATATATCAGATCCCCAAGCTGTTGCTGCCATTAAAAAAGTAAAAATATAGAAAAAAAGCAACTATCATGGGAAAGATGTCGTCTACAACAAACGGATGTTGTTCTTTTGTTCCTGACGATCAACTCGTGTTCAGGTTTGAACCGAACAAAAACATTCCGGTATCGTTGCAGATGAAAAATAATACAGATAAATCGGTTGCTTTTAAAGTAAGAACGACAAATCCAAAGAAATACTGTGTGACACCGAGCAGGGGAATCGTTTCTGGGAACGTCAGTCGAGACATCGTCATAACCTTGAATGCTCAAAAAACAACCCCGGCGAATGTATTGAATTGTAGAGATAAATTTCTGATACTGACAACGGTCGTTGGACCTTCTGTCAAGACTGTGACGTCTGAATTATTCGACAAGGCAGAAGAAAATGGTCAAGTCCAGCAGACAAAACTTCGTGTGCACATGATGCCTTCTGCCCAGCCTCCCTCTCCTGTCCCAGAGGAGACCAGTAAGATAGATGAAAGCGTACAAACGGGAATACCGGTATTGACTGGTCCAAGGGTGACATTTGCTGATGAACAGCAAATGCAGCAGGCACAGACAGGCCAACTGCAACAACAACGGGTGGTGATTGGCGAGGGCTTTGGTGTGATGTATGTACTCTGTGTTGCATTGATTGCATTTTTATTAGGATATTTCTCCAGGGGAAATATCCCAGCTCTGGATGTGTTGAAAACTGCGATAGTCAAGACTGTATGGGGTTCAGGAAAGCATGCTGGGTTTCTGAAATTCTTGCATCGATAGACATACATGTCACATGTATGTATGACGTAGTGTTGAATAGATCCGACTGAATGGCGAGAATACTGTTGCATCATTCCATGTAATACATTGTATTTTGATGTTTCAACGACAGACCACCCAACGTCAGATGACGTCTGCAGACGCGTCGACTGACGACTGACCAGTGTCAGACGGTTGTCATCGATTTGGTAGCATCTTTGCATTACCCTCGATTTGTTACAAAGATCGCATCTTTCTGGCACATACTATTTCATTTATCACTTGTAAGGAAAGAAATTAAAGCACTGTTCAACATGATGCGTTTTCTCCTGTTGACCTTGATGGCCCTGACGGTCCTCTTGAGTAGTTCGGTCGACGCCAAAACCATCAACTTTAGATGGACGAAGAAAACGATGAAAGCCTCTAGTATGGGAGGTAAAAGAAACATCAATCCAAAGAAGAAAACTATGAACGTACGTGTCTCCTTATTTTGATTGCTTGTGGATCCACCTGTACTTCCTTGTGGTTGTATTCCTCTTGCCTTGCCGATCTGGTGGTTTCGCCCCGTTTGTGTCCTTGATGTTTGCTGCAATGAGTAGAAATTTTCACACTATTGTGTAAATCAATACAGGTATGCTCTGGAGACGTCGTCCATTTCAAGTGGAGTGGAGAACAGATGGGACTCTATGGATTCTACTCCCAGAAAGCATTCCGACAGTGCGCCAAGGGTAACTTGAACTACATGAAGAACACGAGACCACAAGGAGCATTCAAGACCAAGGCCAATAGATCTGGCTGCCGTTACTATGCTCATATAGGTGGTGCCGGGGATGGAGCATGCAAGTATGGATGTGGAAACAAGAAGAATAAAACCAACTATATCAAGGGAACTTGCGAGCAGAGAGTAACAATCTGCTGGAACAAGTGTTAAATATATTCCCATGCCGAGTATTGTCCTACACTGAATCCCATATTGAAGATACATGACATTGCTGGAATGCACTGGAATGGTTAGTATCACAGTAGACAGAACGTATTTTTTGCAGAGTATTTGATTGGGTGAATTTTGATTGAAGTAAATATTCATCCAGCTAGATGAGTGATGATTGAAACTAGGAAGACAACACTGGCATACATGAAGATTGTCATGCATGTATGCTATACCTGGGCGACGAGCTGAGATATTTCATAAACATTGGGTAATGTTAATTTGAGTGTAATCAAAGTCAAATTTTGAATCCAAATGAAGTATATACGTACATAGATGTACACACGTAGAAGTGTGATAGAATCAATCAATCCCTCAATCTTGTGAAATGTTGAAAGAAACATGTGTGCCAGAATTTTGAACAGTCCAAAAGTTGTATCATTTATTCACTTTCTTTAGATACACCTTGTATCATACGTAGATATATAATATAATAGAGTATTTCAAACACCCATATGGACTGGCTACGAGATAAAGCTGACGCTCTCCAGGACCGAATTCGATCTCTGGGAGGAGAGGATGATCTCGAGGACGAGGAGAATCAGTCTCTCCTGCAGCAACTGCAAGAAGCATCAACGTTAAATAAAACTCAGAGAATGTTGGGGTTTGGAGTATGCTTTCTCATGGGAATGCTTTTGAGTATGCTCTCTCCATATTTTATTCTTCGTCCTGTCAAACTGGCCACATCTCTGACCCTAGGAAATGCCCTCTCCATTGGAAGTATGATGTTTCTGATGGGTCCAACGAAACAATGTCAGTCTATGATGGATAGTAAACGACGAACGGCAACGTTGATATACATGGGATCTCTTGTACTGACCCTGTTGGCTGCATTTCTAGTAAAGAGTAGATTGTTGTGTCTTGTCTGTATTGTAGTCCAGTACTCTGCTCTCTTATGGTACAGTCTATCGTATATACCGTATGGTCAGAGTATGCTCTTACGAGTACTACCTCGGATGAATCTAGGAAGTACTTCTGGGTTTGGAGGAGAGGCAGATCCAGTGCATGGATGATGAAGAAGGAAATTGCAGATTGAGTTGGTGCCATTGTCAGTCCGACATGGTTCTGTCATGTTTCCATTAAAAATATTATATTTATAATAATGGATCCATCTAAACCGTGTGTCTTGTACGTGGGTTGCTGTTGTTGTCATCGAATGTCCACTGCTTGACTGCATGTCTTTGTATCATTGGTGATTGTTCGTATTGCAGTACTGCGACAGTTCCATGTGAGAGTGAAGAAATTGCTTCGATTGTATACACTGCATTGTCTGTTGATAAGGAAGTGAAGAGTCGTCTCGTGAACAAACAGCTATCCCTGCAAGGGAGGACAATTCAGGTGACAATATCAGCTGTAGATGCTGGTAGTCTACGTAGCTCATCAAATGCATTCTTGAATTCGTTAGAATTTGTGTTAGAAGTTCAAAAAGAATGTATGTGAATGAATCAGGGTGGAAGAATGCACTTGGGGACAAAGTAGGTGGGGAATTTCCAATACCGAGAGGAAATTCCCTTCCAGGTATCATCCCATGATTCCTTTTGTTGGGTAGAATCAACTGAAACGGGATAGTACGATACTTCAAGGCCTAGCTCGTTAAGCTCTCGCCGCGCAACCTCGCCAGAGACCATGTGGAAGAATATATTGTCTGGTGCAAGTCCATTGAAGAAAGAATACACACCGTGTGGTTTCAGGAGCTTTGGGAGTCGGGTGTGAAGCATCTGCATATCTTCATAATACTCCCCGTATGTATCGAAGAAAATCCCATCAAAGGGCCCTAGATCATCAATCACATCCTGCCACCGTCCAAACACAACGCGAACACCTGGCTTGCTACCCCATCCTTTCCGAATCATCTGTTTGTAGACATCAGGATGAGCTTCAATGATTGTATGCGACTTTGGCGAGTGTTTTTGTATTTCCGTGTCAACAATCCCCATGCCAAACCCAATGTTAACAACATCACCTCTATTCCAACAAACATCCTTTGCATGGTGTACCATCAGTGGTGTTTCCCACGTCATCATCACAGCATCCCCTGTAGAATCATCTATTAAATTATCACCGTCGTATTGAATGGTAGACTCTAAATACTCGCTGTTGATGGGAGCATCTCCCTGCTCCTCTCTGCTTTTCAAACTCTCCCTCCCCAGGATCATTTCACACTGCACAGCCCATTCCAATAGCAGCTTGAAGACATTTCCATCCCTTGTATTCCCCATTGCATATTCTCCAGCAGTATGCCCGGTGGTATCCTGAGCTTGCCAGTCGGCACCAGCCTCGAGCAAGCACTGCACCATGGTTTCATCACCACGCTCTGCAGCAAGCATCAGTGCTGTCACATTGTCGTCATCTACTGTCATCATCACGTTTGGGTCCTGACCTGCCCGAATGAGAGTGAGCACAGCTGCAGTGTTGCCATCCTTGCATGCTTCTATGAGTCCATTGTCCACTACTGCTTCAAGCTTCTGCTCAGACATTTTGGATGTCACATTCATTCGTATATTCATTCATTTAGATGTTTATATTCGTATGGTTTCATGAGATATCAAAGCTCACTATTCAGTATGGTCATGTTGTACGATATGCTGTACGACAAATAAAAGGTTGATCCTGATCACAGAAATATTGCCTGTCCTATGCCATCCACGTGCATTATCAATTTCATTTCTTTTATATATCATCATTAGAGGGTCGGAGAGTTAGTGTATCACTGTTCGTGGGGCTCATTGGTGGTTTGAGAAAAAGCAAAGCACACAAAAATGTCAGTGGTTCTTTCAAACAAGACTATCGTGGTGACAGGTGCCAGTCGTGGGATTGGAAAAGAATTCTGTAAGCAATTGGCTGATAAGGGAAACAGGGTGATTGCTGCCTGTCGTACTCCTGAGGCTGTCAAGGACTTGGAAAATATTGCAGAATTGACCACCCTGGATGTGTCTGATGTGTCCAGTATTACCTCTTGGGCGACGACGGTGGCATCCATGTGTGATCATGTCGATCTTTTGATTAATAATGCTGGAGTCTATGGGAAGCGATGTTCTTTTGAAGAGATGGATGCACAGACAATGATGGACGTCTTCCAGACCAACTGTGTTGGGCCATTGATGGTAACACAGGCACTGTACAAAAAAAATCTGTTGGGTGGGAAACAAGGTACCATCGTGGCACATGTAACAAGTAAAATGGGGTCTGTGGATGATAACGGGTCTGGAGGATCCTATGCCTATAGAGCATCAAAGTCAGGGCTGAATATTGTGAACAAGTCTCTGAGTATTGATCTTGCTGGTGACAATATTACATCAACCTTATTGCATCCTGGATGGGTTATCACAGATATGGTGAACAATAATGGATTGATTACCACAACGACAAGTGTTCAGGGAATGCTACAGGTTCTTGAGGGCAAAAAGCAATCTCAATTGCAGGGATCATGGCACGCATTTGATGGGAAAGTTATTCCATGGTAATTTTACATATCACTACTGTGTAATAACCCACGCAACACTGAATCTACTTTTGCAGCTGAACCGAATGAACACACGTGTCCAAACTCTTTTCTAGAAATATGCACATATCCACCACCATTGTCACTACTGCATTTTTGTTTGGGAATAAAGATAAGCTTCCAAACTATACTCAATCTTGGTGTTCCGTTCGCTAGTGATGATGGGGCTGATATGCGATGTATAATATCCTGGTGCATGAGCACGGCTCGTCCTGGTTTTGGTCGAATGAAAACCCCAGTGTCTGTGTCTGTGTCCAGGACGAGTGTATCTGCAGCATCATTCTTGCTCCATTCGTCATTCAGATATATAATGAGTGACACGAGGAGAGGTTTCCCTGGTTCTCCATTAAAGTAGTCGCCATATTCCTTGGTCCAGGCAGACTCTGATTGGAAGGATGTTGGATCGGCATCAACATGATAGACAAATGTGTCACCCTCTACCGCAGCATTTACCAGAGTACTTGCACAGTTTCCTCCTGCATTGTCAGACTGCATACAATCTTCCGGCATGAATGCGATATCAAAGTCAGGATATATCTTGGTCAGGCGAGACTGAATTTCAACGATTGCCTCCCGTTGCTCTTGATACATGGAGGTGATACATGCATTGCTCACTCCCCAGGTGGGTCTGGAGCCGTCCATATCCGCAGTCCGCCTATCCCACCATTCATCTCGAAGATGTATTGATCCGTCGACATCATCTACCAGGTGGTGAAGCAGGGCCACACGACTGTTTTTGTCAACAAAGTCGTCGAGAACAACTATATGAGAATACGACACCCTTGCTCCAATATTGCTCGCATCAGGAACAATACAGCCATCCAATCGCACATTCATACTCACACGCAGATCTTTCTTTGGATCCCAGGACGTGTCCTTGCTTGCAAGCAGTCTACATTCTATTGCCCGCTTTAATTCTACCTGGGCAGATTCTACATGGCTTGTCCCATCACCTGTAGACCCCATATTCTAGTGGTTTCTACTTCTTCTAGAGTAATAATATACCTTTATTGTGTGTTTCGAGCCTTCAATCTCAATTGTTTCTTTGTCATGACAAGCCTATCCAGTGCACTTGTGTTACTAATGCTCGTATCAACCTTTTTCTTTCTATATTCTGCAATACGACCATCCATGGAGCTCAGATTCTCTTCTCGGCGTTTTAAGAGATCTATCTTGAGTCTATCGTGCTTATGTCCTTTGTTTGGCCTTGTTCTAACGTTATTTGTCGTTTCTTGGTGTTTTGTTGCCTGAAGGGCAACAACGTTCTCGTCGTCTGGATATTGTTTCATCAATCGAGCAACATTCTTCGCTGATATGGCTGCTTTTCTCCATATAGATCCAACTTTCGTAGATTCTGAGGCTTCTTTCAGGCTCTTTCCACCCAGACGTTTCGCAAGAGAAAGTGCCGCTCGTTGTTGCTGAGAGGCTGACATTGTCTAGGACGCTCGTCAGTCACCCTGAAAATCTTTCCTTGGCCATTAAATAATACTTTAATACTCTAATTTGGTCTAGCACATGTATGAATAGGATTGTATGGAAGAGTGCTCGTCATGCGAATGGACTAGATAGATCTATCTAGCCTTTGCAAAGGCCTTCAATTGAAGGATGAAAGATTTTTGCCTCTTGCAAATCCATGTGTACGGATTTCCTCTCCCTCCAAATTGAATGATCCTTTGATACCTCATTCTGCTGACGCCCTCCCTATCATTGTCAACAGCCGACTGCATCTGATACAGAACACACCCTATTCAAAAGAACACATGTCAGGCATGTCTCTGAAGATGGGCTGTCCATCTGCCTCTGCCTCAGATGCCAGCCATTGCATGCATTATCAGTGAAATCAAATGTAATTATATTTCATTTTTGGTACATAGTAGCATGGGAGAAGGATGTCTGAAATCAAAGCTTCTGGGTACCCAAACGAAGACGAAAACGTCTCTAAGGAGACGCAAGCTACTAATCAGCAATCTCTGGAGGAGGAAATTCACAATCTTCGAGAGCGATTACATACATTACAAGTACGGTTGCAGGAAGAAGGAGGAAGACCGGGGAAGAATTCTCACGAAACTCAGACACCTGCCAAGGACTGGGACTCTGTCGGTCACGGCCTTGACAAATACATGGTTGAGCGGTATAGTAGACAAATCATCTTGCCAAGCTTTGGTGTAAAGGGTCAATCAAAAGTGAGTAATGGTTCTGTACTTGTGATTGGAGCTGGAGGTTTGGGAAGCCCTGCATTGCTATATCTGTCAGCAGCAGGTGTTGGCAAGATTGGCATTGTTGACAGGGATTGCGTAGAATTAAGCAATATGCATAGGCAAGTGATACACACAGAACGCAGCGTTGGTATTCATAAAACAAAATCTGCTAAACAAGCCATCATGCAGCTAAATTCATCGATTCAGGTAGAGGAATATACAGAAGGCTTCACTCCAGAGAATGCTTTGGAGATTGTCGACAGTTATGATGTCGTTTTGGACGCTTCTGATAATGCTCCAACGAGGTATCTTATCAGCGATGCATGCTGTGTGGCAAAGAAACCCTTGGTCTCTGGTGCTGCCATAGGAACTGACGGCCAGTTGACGGTATATTGCCATGGTGATGATGGCCCATGCTATCGCTGCCTGTACCCCACACCCCCACCAGCCACCAGCTGTGCACGCTGTTCAGATGCTGGGGTGTTGGGTCCAGCTCCTGGAATAATTGGAACAATGCAATCAATGGAAGTTTTGAAGATCTTATCTGGCATTGGAGAGGTATTTTCAAAGAAAATGCTCGTCATGGATGCTCTATATTCAAGATACATGGTGGTCAAATTGAGACCAAGGAGTGAGACCTGTGCATCATGTGGAAAGACTCCCGAAATTACGAGAGACACGTTGTCGTCTTTCGACTACTGTTCGTTTACTGGTCAAGCTAGTCCATCGGATGCTGCAACACCTGGTTTACGTCTCGTTGATGACAAACACAGGATCACTGTGGAGGATCTTGTCCAGAGGATGAATCCCAAACATCTCCTTGTTGACGTGAGACCAAACCATCATTTTGATATTTGCAGCATACCAGGATCCATCAACACCCCCATGACTTCCTTCGATGCATCTTTAGTGAAAAATATGTTTGAAGAAGGCTCGTATGAGGAAATATCAGTGATTTGTAGACGTGGAAATCAATCACAAAGAGCCCTCTTGGAACTTCACACTATTGGGTTGGACAATGCAGTGGATGTCATTGGGGGAATGCAGGCTTGGAGTGCACATATTGATGACGATTGCCCAATATACTAGCCATATAATATTTAAAATATATCATACGGATCAATCGCTGCCTGTTGGAATACCTTTCCTATTCGATCGCGTGGCGCCATGTATGCCTTGAAACAACAGAATATCTCTACGGCCCCTGGGCCATTGCATGTTTCTTTGACCAAACAAATTAATATGAAATCTTCTTTTGGATCTATCAGAGAACAATGTCATCTCCGTGGCAGGGTACCTCAGAAAAAGGAAACCTTGACATGTGCTCAGAAGCGCGTATACTCTGCAGCTTCTACTGCAGGGGCACCTACTGTATCCTCAATAGACGAAAATGGAGTTTTGGATGCTGTAATTGTTGGAGCTGGTATCTCGGGACTCACGACGGCCTTGGTATGTTGCGATATGCTGAAAGTTATCTGGATAGGGTGGACGTTGAGTTTCCATGTATCCTCGTGAATTGCCCATTGAAAATAACTACCGTATGTATGTGCATGTGTAGGCTCTGGATGCTGAACATAAGGGTCAGGTTGGCTCTTTCCTTGTCACAGAAGCTCGTGATAGGGTGGGAGGAAATATCACATCCATGTCTGATGAATCCAAGGGATTGCTCTGGGAAGAAGGACCAAACAGTTTCCAGCCATCCGATGCTGTATTGAAGGCTGCCGTGGATGCCGGATGTGTGGATGATTTGGTGCTGGGGGATCCAAAAGCTCCTCGTTTTGTGTACTGGGAAGGACGCTTGCGTCCTACTCCTTCAGGGCCTGATGTGGTCACCTTTGATTTGATGTCTCTCTTTGGTAAAATTCGTGCTGGACTTGGAGCTGTTGGGATCAAATCACCAATGCCTGACTATGAAGAGAGTGTTGAACAGTTTGTCAGGAGAAACTTGGGTGATGAAGTGTTTTATAGACTGATTGAGCCATTCTGCTCTGGAGTGTATGCTGGAGATCCAACAAAGCTTTCAATGAAAGCAGCCTTTGGAAAAGTATATGACTTGGAAGAAAAGGGTGGATCCATCATTGGAGGAGTTCTCAAGCTCATCCAGGACAAGAAGGCCAACCCACCACCAGAGAGAGACTCGCGTCTGCCACCAAAACCACAAGGTCAAACAGTGGGATCGTTCAGGAAAGGACTTCAAATGCTTCCAAATGCAATTGCAGATAAAATGAAGAACCATATTAGACTGTCTTGGAAACTTGCCGGCATTACCAAGAATAAGGAGTCTGGTCTTTTTGAACTTACCTACGAGACTCCAGAAGGAACCAAGGTGGTCAAGTCAAAAACTGTCGCATTGACGATTCCATCATACACTGCCGCAGAACTCTTCAAAGAGGAGATCCCTGAAGCATCAAAAGCTCTCGATAGCTTTGACTATCCCCCAGTTGCTGCAGTCACAATCACATACCCTGAAAGTGCCATCAAGAAGGATAGACTTGACGAGCAAGGTAATCTCCCTGGATTTGGTCAACTTCATCCAAGAACTCAAGGAATTACAACACTTGGAACAATCTACAGCAGCTCCCTCTTCCCTGGAAGGGTTGCCAAGGGAGACGTTTTGCTTCTCTGCTACTTTGGTGGAGCCTTGAACCGCAAGGTAGCAGACATGTCTGATGAAGAAATCATCTCTCAGGTTGATATTGATTTGAGAAAAATGCTCATCAAAGAAGATGCACCAGCACCCACCAAGGTTGCTGTGCGTGTTTGGCCACGAGCAATCCCACAGTTCAATGTTGGACACTTAGATCAGGTCAAAACAGCAGAGGAAGGACTTGAGAAGAATGGATGGGATGGTCTCTTCCTGGGAGGAAACTACGTCTCTGGTGTAGCTCTAGGAAAATGCGTTGAATATGGATACACATTTGCCGATAAAATTGCTGCATCAACAAAAGCTAATGCCAAGGCATAATGTATTACAATAGTGCTAGTTACCTGTAACCCATCATGACAGTAGAGTATCCTACCATGGTAAGATACCTGTACTACTAGTAGTATACATCCTGGTCAAATGCATGATATATATCTAGAGATGGTTATGACCAACTGCTCAGTTGGTTGCAAAGTCTTCAAAACAAGAGTCTAATTCTTTCTCCCCACTGATTTCTGAATCAAATGAATATTATATTGCGTATTTAATTCGATAATATAACATATGATATAAGAGAGATACTCTATTGGAAAAGATCGACGAAAACATTGAAAATGTCCAACATGGAAGAGTGGAATCTCTCAGACAGTCAGCGAGCAGACACGATTGATCGCATCAAAAAGAACATGTATAGCATGTACTTCTTTTCAGATGATACAAAATCCGCTGTTTCTGATATTGGAGCAATTGCTGCCGTCATTGAAAAGAAGGCATATACAGTTGCAAAAGTCGAAGCCAAAACCACCACTGGATACCGTCCTCACCATGAGACTCTCAAGGTATGTGATATTGATCTGATCTTCTTTTTGACGGTTGGTGATATGGTATGTTCTCGTCCAGGCATACGCTAGGAAGTTGAGTTCTCTTGTTCTGGAAGCTGTTGCTGGCACTCTGGATGGTATCGACGGTGCTGCCAAAAGTACAGATTCTTCTGCCCTTGATCTGACTGGATCTCGAGAATTTTTGACATCAGATACTGCAGAAGAGGCATTGGCACCAATGTTGGCCCCTGGATCTACCGTTTCCTGGATCAAGTTTAGTACAAAAAGTTTTGGTGTCGATGCTGCCTTGGTGGCTGCAAAGGCCATTCGTAACGTATCTTCGACCCTGAAGCACGCTGATTTATCTGATATAATTGCTGGAAGACCAGAAGATGAAGCATTGCAGTCGCTGCGGATAATTAGTGAGGCATTGGCCTTGGCAGACTTGGATAGTTTGGATCTGTCTGACAATGCTCTGGGGGAAAAGGGGATCCGAGCATGTGCTGCTGTAGTGTCGCATCAAAAAAATTTGAAGCACATTGCATTCCAAAATGTTGGATGTTCGGTTCATGGATGCGCTGCTGTGAATGAATTGCTGGTTCATAGTGGAAATTTGAGGTCCATTCATTTGTTAAATAACATGAGTGGATGTGAAGGTGCTGCTTCGATCGCTGCAGTCATCTCTAGATGCCCCATGTTGGAGGAATTTAAGATGGCATCAAGTCGAGTGGGATCAGATGGAGGCATGGCCCTTGCTAAAGCACTTGCCACCTGCGGTACAAATCTGAGGAGCATTGACCTTCATGACAACCCATTGACCTCTGAGGTTGCCGGTGCCTTGTCTGAAGTCATCCTATCCCATCCTCAATTGAGTAAGATTAACCTTAATGACACTGCCTTGGAGGATTCCGGTATAGAGAAGATTTCTTTAAGTCTTGGAAGAGTTGCAAAGAATGTCAAGCATCTGGAGCTTGAAATTAATGAGATTACTCCAGAAGGAGCTGCTGAAATTGCTCGGGCAATTAATCAAATGGAAAATCTGGAATATCTCAATCTTAAAGAGAATGAATTGGAAGATGATGGGGCGTTAGAAATCGCCAAGGCACTGTTGGGTTTGAAAAAGTTGGAGACTGTTGACATGAGGACCAATGCCATAAAGAGAGGAGGTGCAGTGGCATTGGCCAAGGCGTGCGTCACACTTCCATCAATGAAAGAATTATTGCTGGATGATAATGAAATTTCAGAAAATGGTATCGAGGCATTGATGGATGTGCTGAGAAAGGGAATGAAAGAATCAATTCTTGGAAGTTTGGAAGAAAACATGCCAGATGAAGATGATCAAAGTGATTTTGAGGATGGTCATGAAACGCTTGATCAAGCGGTAGATGAATTGACGCGTGCTCTTGAAAAAACTTTATAATCATTAATGAGTCTGTAAGCAAATCATAGATACACATTCTTTTCGGACGGAATGAGAAAAGTATCACGGCTACCTTGCACAGTTCTAGCTTTGCTTGTTACGATATCAGTACCGCTCGTGTTGGGGCAAGAATGCGAGTATGAATCATTTCTAGACGCTATTTCAGGTAATATCTTTGGTGATACGTCGATATTTAAGCAGGCTGTGAAGTTATCAGGATATGAGGTATGGTTTGACTTTGAAGCTGCAAACGCGTTGAACGGGCAACGCGGGATTCTCAGTCCATTATTGAGTGAAAGATCCCATCTTTTTTTATATGGAAGAATGAATGTATTGTGTTTGGATGGGTTTGCGTCTTTAGATTCGATAACGCGCCACGGTGCCTTGTGCAGGATAAACTTCCAAGCCCAAAGGGAGACATTGCCATTACTCTGCTCGTGCCTACCAATGGGGCATGGCTGAGATTATTATGGGATAGTGGATTTTTCATACCTTCGATTAATAAATTGGGTGATGTCCTACCTGCTACTGTACTCTATAATACAATGTTTGGTGCAATATCCCCAGAGCAGGTGTCAAGCTTTACCGAGGATAACCCAGGATCTGCAGCCTCTATTTATGGGCTTCTTTCGGGTCAAAACGGATATCAAATACAATATTGGGCCTCTGAAAAAGATCAAAAAACAGCATACTACTTCTCATCCGAGGATTCTCTGAATGATCATGTGGCAGAAACGTTCAATCCTGTGCAGGTCTGCAATAGTTGGATATATTTAACCAACAAGGTTTTGATTCCAAGTGCGACCGGCAAGATCAAAGATGTTGAAAAAGTCACGATTCCAGATAATTTGCCATGGGAAAATAATTCGGAGCCACAGAATCCCATTGCGCCAGTTGAGTCCGTTGCACCAGTAGAGAGTCCTCAAGTGCCAAGCCCAGTGCCGAGCCCTCCAGAGGAGCCAGAATGCAGAATGCCTGATCCATCTCTGCTCAATGGGAACTTCTCCAACACACCTCCTAGTCTACCTGTAGCTATAGTAGAAGATAAAGAAGAAATATCACCCTCATATTGCAATACCACACTCGCAGACGAAGCAAGGAAGGTTGGCTTGGGACTCCTGGCCACTGCTCTCTCGCAAGACTCAGTTGCCTCAAACATGCCAAAACCTTCCGAATCAAACACATTGTTTGCCCCCACAGACAGCGCATTTTTATCAATGTTGGGTGATTTGGGAATATCAATAACAGATGCACTTGCGCTTGGGAATAAATTAACCGGTGTCCTCCTCTATCATATTCATCCAGGAGAGGCATTGACGACTGAGCAGTTGAAAGAACGAGCAAGCCTCTCGACCACGTTGGGAAACCGAGAGAATGACGATAGGTATTCTATTTCAGTCATATCTGATGACTCAGAAAATATTTCATTGGGAAGTCTAAAGCCTGGAGATGTTGCAAACATTGTCGATCAAATACAAGTATGTGGCACAACAGTGTATGTCATTGACAAGGTATTGCTGCCTGCTACAGGTGTAGAGGATTTGCCAGATCCAGGTGCACCTGTGGCAAGGAGGTTTCAAAAAGAACTTCAAAAAGGAGTACTTGATGCTGGGCTTGCCAAAGTAATCGGACCCCTGCAATTTTGCACCGTAATCCTTGAAGCTGCAGGACAAACGGTGTCAACAGAAACAGATGCTAATGGTGCATTTTACTTTAAAGGAATTCCTCGGTGCGCTATCGATACCGGACTCGTTAGAATTTCCATGAATGATAGTTTGACATGTGCTGATGGGTTTACCAAATTACCCATGGCGTATGACCTGTATGTTGACCTTAATGTACTGGGAAAAGAAAACTCTTCATTTCCCACACGTGATGCCCCTCTCTTGTTGAGCCCAGCAAGCACAATTCTTGCTTCTCCATACATTCAGGTGGATAATATGAATCAAAAAAACAATTTTAATCAGGAGGTTGCACTGTCTCTAGGTTTTGGTTCTGCGGAAGAAATGCTGTTTGGAAGCTCTTCTTTGCAATCAGTTGAAACCCCAATAGGTGAGAATATGGCTGCAATAAACTCCCAATCGTACGTGACAACATTATTAGGAGGCTATGTACTGCAGTCATTTAGTAACGTGTCCCTCGAAATAGGAACAGCGTCTGTGGATAATGTGATTGCCTCCCAACTAAGTAACATGGTTGATCTCGGCGACCCCATGGAAGTAGAGAGGGTACTTGAAGAGGCTGCAACCCTCGCAACAGACGAAAGTCTCACTATAGATTCGCGTATATTACAAAGTATCTCAAAAGCAATCGCTGAAGAGAACAAGGTGTTGAAACAAATTGCATATAGTGATGCTCTAAACCCTGATAGCAAACAAGAGAATATCAAAGCCACTGTGATTATGGCTCAAAACGAAATTGCGCCCGCCATACAGAGTCTTGCCATGGGAAATATATCTATAGATGATTTTGAAACTGCTTATGGGCCTGGGCGTATACAGCAGAGCATCTTGGGGGGTGCACCAGCACCACAACCGACTGGACCACAACCACAACCACAACCAAGTGGACCAGCCCAAGAGGTTGTACAGCAAGTGTCAGGCAAAGCAGACATGCTTCTCCTTCTTCCCTTGCTCTCGATCATGTCTATTTTACAATTATTTATTATATGATATAACTACGTCAATTTAATCGTCGTCTGAATCTTCAAACATTGTTCTATGTTGGGTTATTTGTGCAAACTGCCTCTGCCTCATTGTGTTGTCCTCTTGTACTGTCTGAGCCCGGATTACCTTTGATTTTTCGTCATGTTCTACTCTTCGTTTTTTCATCATCATTTGTGCTTTTAGTAGTCTGGAGGCTCGTGTAGACTCATCCACATGAATCATTTCATCTCCCTCAAAAGGATATCCAGAATCATCACCCACATCCTTGTGCAATTCTCCTTCTATCTTCTCTTCCAATGGTTGCTCCAATGCATTTGCCTTTACCATTTGTCTCATATTGTCTATAAAAGAATCAAATCCTGTAAAAGTAGTAGAGTTCAGCCACGTGTTGCCCTGTTCAATATTCCTGAGAATGTCCTTCATTCCTGCCCTATTTTGTAACTTTGCAAACATTCCACACAAAATCTTGTGTAGCAATGGCAGACATTTGGATGGGACTTTTTGAACATCATCGTCAGTATATTCACGCAGAGCATCCAGGCTGGATATGGCCTTTTCATTATGGATTCCAGTCTTTTTGTTTCTTGCCTTGCGTGCTTGTGAGAGCATATCTACAAAAATACAATGATGTACATGGTCTTTGTCCAAGAACTCTACTCCAGGATTATCCTTTGCTACATCACATAATCTTTGTTCCACGTTTTGCGATCCACCAGATTTCTTTACAACCGCCTCAGCAACACCTCGTATCACAGCCAGTTCTCTCAAACTACAAGGACCACAACATGCTATATGAAACTCGTCACATGGATCCAATATCTGTGACACAATTGATGGAGATAAAGGTGGTGGTGGAGGCATCCATATTGTAGGACTGTATGCATATTGAAACTCTGTCCCTTGGCAGTGTCCAGACTCCCCGTCTGAATACAAATCTCCATATCGAACATCATCCAGATCCTCTGTTATTTCTTCCTCGTCATATTCTATAGATTTTTGTGACAGCAATGCGGATAAATCGCCAGGATCCAAAAGCAATCGGCAGTCAAAACGATCCACCTGGACGGTTCCACCAGGCAAACCTTCAATCTCTACAAGTGACGCTTCTGTCCATCCAGAAGGAGCAATTTCAGGCTCTATAGATATGCCTTGAATATAAAATTCATTCACCATATCTCCATCCCAGGCATACCCCCACTATCAAATAGACATGCCGCTTGCGTCCACTTGTCAGAGAAACTCAACGCTGTCCCATTGTCATTAAATATCGTTGATACAATGTTTTCATGATTTTCATGAGAGAATCGGAGGCTATAAATGTCATTTCAAGGACAATTACAACGGGGTCGAGCCAGGGGCAGTCACGGTAGTCATTGACTACTAGTCAATATGCGAGACACTTGAGTGCAAGCTTGCCCAGGGTGACTCCCATTTCCACAAAGAGATACATAGTCGTATCTCGACTTGTACTACAATCCATGCCTCCTGACATGGGTGTGTTTGATTGAATGGCGATGGAAAGGAGGTTCCAATGCCTTCCAGAGGTACCACCACCGGCGAGCATATTCGAATATTCACCATGCATGGTGCATATGCACCATGGCCATGATTTGAATGTATGCAATCTGCAGTCAGTCGATCCCAATTGTAATTATTTGAATGGTAGAATTCTTTTGACAAGTAAACATCATGTTCAAGATACAATCTTTCCTCCTCATTGGGCTTGTTTGTACGTTTTCGTTGGTTGTACTGCCAGAGTAGCTTCCACCCAACCTTAATGTGTAGCTTCTCACTTTCTATTTCACCCATATTTGTGCTACAGGGAACATTGCGCAATTATTCACAATTGTTCGAGGTGCTTCATGTGAAAAATACATCTCAGAGTCCTCGGATTATCGTCTCTCTTATGAAGGTGAGACTGGGTCAGCTCACTGGGGTATGAAGACAAAAGGAGGGTACTATCGCACCATTAAAAAGGTGAAAAGCCTTTCTGATTGCTTCGAGGCATGCGTCAAAAGGACCAAATGCAACAGTTTCACGTACACTCCAACAAAGGACAAGTGTTCACTGAGTAAGAAGTATGGTGCAAGCTCATCCAAACAGGTCGATAATCAATCTGTTCAGTTTTGCGAATCCAGAAACTCCATCGCAGGATTCATCTTGCGCAATTCGCAGTCACCTATTTCATTGACTACTCCAACTATAAATGGCTCGCCTGCTGTCGGCCCAGCTCCAGAGCCTAGCGTTGGTCCAGCTCCAGAGCCAGCTCCATCTCCAGCACCTGAAAATGCTTCACCGCCAGATGGCAGTTCTCCATCACCACCAGATGGCACTTCACCATCACCACCAGATGGCAATTCACCATCTCCCCCTCTGGTGACTGATCCATCTCCTGCACCAAAGGGAGATGATGATGATCATGATGATGATGATGATGATGATGATGATGATGATGATGATGATGACGACGATGATGATGCATCATATGATGATGATGATGAAGATGATGATTGAAGGAATCATGTCGCAGATGGACCTTGATGGCCATCGTTTGCATCCGAAGCATGAATGGATTCACATCATCAACGTTTTGCCATCTTGAAAGATAAAATCCATATGCGGTACCATGTGTATCCAGTGTTTTTTACCAATATTTTAACACAGTAACGATCAGAAACGATGTCTATGATTATGATATCTATTCATTGAAACAGTTTGAATCTTTTGGAGAGGTGGATACGTAACAATCCACCTAGGAAAGGCATCTCATATCAGCAGAAACCTGAAAATTCATGTTCAAGCCCCTGCTGAAACCATATTCTATCTCTCCGACTGTAGTAGCGATAGCGTCCGTGGTAAAAACAACAATTACTGGTCACAGGCTGGTAATCTCCCGTTACTTTATAAATTAGAATAAATATAATTGACGAATTGATACAATGCAGCTTGTTAGAGCACCACACTCACGTGGAGCCCTGAGCTCCAGGAATTCCACTTTTGCTTCCCAGACTTCCTTCAAGGTATGATTTGACAAATGCACTCGTACCCGCCAATATTATTATTTCTATTCTGATGGACCCATCGTTACTGCCAATGTGTGTTTGAAATGGGAGTGTTGTCTCGAGAGGCGGACGGCGCCAGGCTTGCCACACGTTCACGCCCTTGCTTTCTGAGAGATTGTCTCTTACTCTTTCATTGTATTATTATAGGTTAAGAATGTAGCAGTTGTTACCATGAGAAAGAAGGGAATTCACCCAGAGTGGTACGAAGAGTCCAAGGTGGTCTGCAACGGAGAGGAGGTTTTGGTTACCAGTGGAACTCAGCCAGATTACAACGTAGATATCTGGTCAGGAAACCACCCATACTTTCAGGGAATCACAACATCCGTCGTTACTGATGAGGGTCGCGTGAACAAATTCAAGCGTCGCTTCGAAGGACTCGACAGTTTGAGTGCTGTGGAAACGACAAGTTCCGCCATGGCAAAGGAGGGCAAGGGAAAGAAGTAAACTGTAGTATAGAATACCATAGACTCACATAAGACATATGTTTCTCTCAATTAAATTAATCACATAGAGTAAAGAAATACAAACATACTGTACATTTTTTAGGCTTTTGTGCTTCGACCTCGCCGTCTCCTCTCACCCTGCTCAAAAGCAGCTTTTAATTTGCTCGGAGATTCGTCTTCAGGATCAAGTTTGGTCGTTCTGGACCTTTTCCTTGTAGCAACATGTTTGATTGCTGACATTGGCGATTCAGGCTCAACTTCCTCTGCATTTGGGACTTGGTTTTCCTCATCATATTCCTCTTGGTTCTCTTCAGCCTGATCAAGACCTGCAACGTCATCATCCTCTAGCGTGGCTCTGAATTTTCTTGACATTGTTTCAATCGATGGTGCGCGGAGAGATTTGATAGTATCCTGTTCCGGAACATCCTCGCCTCGCTTCTCTGGAACATTGTCCCTGTCGTCATCAAGTGCATATTCTTCCTTCACAGCACGTGATACACGGACCGACACCTCCTGAAGACTTGACTTATATTCTTCTGCAAACGATGACAAATCCTGTTTGCATGCCTGTGCAGATTCATCCAGTTGCTGTACCACATCACAGTGTGCAGAGTGATGTGTTCTTGCAGCATCCTCCATTTCCTCCAATACAACACTCTTGATATTTTCTACCATGGAGTTTGTGTCATTTTTCTGCCTTTCAAGGCCTGTTTCAAGCAATGCAGCAGATTTTTCAGCCTGAGACACGACCGATTTGGTGTGCTTTTTCAAGGCATCACAGCTGCTCTTCACGAATGAACTTGCATGTGTATGCATTTCCACCCCAGATGATATATGAGCATCAAAACATTCATTGACTGTATCAATAATTGCCATTTGTTCATTATCAGCACGTTGTTGCACATCTTCCAACGATTTTTGGTGCGTTTCTAGCACCACAGTTGCAACATTTCTGGCCTCTTCAACACCATTCATATTTTCCCTAATCAAGTCACCATCCCTATCAACTGTGTCATGCAACTTATCGCAGAATTCTGACACAGTTTCTCTTTCGGATGCAGCAAATTCACCGATGAGACTCTGGATCTGTGATATCAAACCAACCCTCTTGGACTCGAAAGCTTTTTCATGAGTATCTTTGAATGTCCAGACAAGATCCTTCTGTGCTGCCAAAGATGATTCAAGCCTTGATTTCATTTCGAGCACTTCTTTTGTAGTGCGTTGCATAGCAGTCTCAATTTCTCCGACGAACGCACGTATAGCCAGTTGGAGAGCACCACGGTGCTCCTCATGGGATGTCTGCATATCTTCAAGTGCTTTCTTCTCGGCATCAGCATGATTCTGGAGTAACTCCATTGCACGATCAAGCTCTTTTGATGCTTTTTTAGCGGATGTGTCTGCCTGAGCCTGGAACGCAGACACATCCCCAGCCATTCCAGTCACTGCAGCAGAACTCTGGGTATGCAAATCTTCCAATCCCTGATGTACAGAGACCAACATATCATCCACCTTCCCCTTTGCCTCGTCCAAAGACTCTTTAATATCATCCAAGCTTTTCTGTTGCATTCCTGACAAATTATTCAAGTCGTTTTGCGAATTAGTTAAAAGATCCAGTTGTGCCATAACAGCAGCATGAAGTGTATTATCCATTGTTGACACTCTGTTCCCAATGATGGCACACATGTCGGACAGAACTTTTGCATTCGAATCTTCAAGAGAGTTTTTAACATCAACTCTGTTGAAGAGAGCGTCAATGTCAGATAGAGCAACTGTCAACTTGCTTGCAAGTCCTGATGCATGACCAGCCAATGCTTCCTCACACATGCTCTGTTGTTCAATGATGTATTGCCCTTCAGCAATGTCTTGCATTGCAGCTGCAAGCTCTGCTTTTGTCATGCTTAAATCCATCTCCATCTCACTGGCTTGTGCTTGTAGCATTTCTATTCTTTCATGTTGCTCCTTCAATCGAGCTTGATCCTCTTCATATTGTGCATGAGGCATGTACACTCCATTCTTCTCCCGTGCAGCAACCAATTCTGCCTTGAGACGAGCAATCTCGCCTCCCATTTCTTTCAGGTGAGTCGTCTTTGATATCTTTTGATTCACTTCTGGTTTATTCTTGATATTCTTTGCTCTATGTGCATAATCCAGAGTTGACATTGTCTCTTCCTGGCATTGTACGGTAGGAGCAATCGTTGCAATAATGCATGTTTTTGTCCTGCCACCCAAAGAGTCTCGGAGCAGTCTCGTGAGCTTCGAATCTCTGTATGGAACATGTATCTGGCCTTCAACAAGAGCAGTAATCACCCTGCCCAATGTCAGCAAGGATTTGTTGATATTTCCTGCTTCTTTTGCTCGTTGATCAACAGCTCCACTCCGAGTTATATTCTCACTCCCAGCTAAATCCACCAGATACAGTTTACCGACACGAATCACCTCTTCTCCTTCATCCAGCACCTCTCGTACTGATACAGTCACAATAAACACAGAGTGAGATCGGCTACTCTGTTTATTCAACAGCGTTTCCGCTGTACGTCTCTTGGCACTTCCACTCTCCAAAATTCCAAAAACGTCTGATGCATTCTTCACGTGAGCTTCCTCCAGACCTTGCAGGACAACACCCGAGCGGTCCTCCAGAATTCTCACCTTTGGAAGCTCGTTCCCACTAGCCAACAGATCTGTAATCTCTTCATTGTATAGTTCTAAGAATGAACATTTCACTGTGAATTCGTTGACACCACCGAGACCATTTAAATACCGAAAGATATGTCCAACCGCCCGTGGAATTACACCAGAGCCTTCTGGGGATGACATTTCACCAGTCATTGTGTGCGTCTTCCCAGTCCCTGTCTGACCATATGCAAATACTGTGCAGTTGAAACCTTGTAGTACTTCATCCACCATAGGAGCAATTGCAGTTTCGTATAATCGCTCCTGGTTTGTTTCACAATCATACACCCTGTCAAAGTGATATTTCCTACTGAATTCTTTCTTATTCACAGACTGAGTCAGATGCACTTCCTTACGCACTTCATCACATTGCACAACTTCGGGCGTATTTGTATCTATTTCTTCCTGTGACCGGGGCCTGTACACAAAATGTGCAAAGTGAAATGAGGCAGAGCTCAACGACAATCTAACCGAACAACAGAGCCCCGACCAGACCGCAGAATCAACGGGTGATCCAAATACTATGGTCTCATGTATAGGTTAATTCAGACATACCTGCAACGGATAACAACCTGTACGTTGGTCTCCGAAGAGTCCCCAGACGTTGGGGATTGGGGTCGTTTCTTCCTTCCTTCACCCATTCCGTTTCGTTTCTGCCTTTCTCTTTGTAAAGGTAAATTATATATAAACTAATGATATCAATGATCAAAGGAACGGGTAGAATTTTTACCTGTAGAAAGAAAAGATGCCCAGTCTGACACTTGTCGACGGTTGAGTGACCATGGCCATGGTTTATATTTACATCCCATCCAATCAATCCTTTGACCGTAGATTATATTCAATCACAGTGGAAATTAAAAACAGTATATTCCCCTCTGATATCACTTTGTATACGATATAGAATGAAATACACGAGCACTACGAAAATATTTCATATAAATACTCATTAAGTCATACCTTACTGCCGTGAAGCACAGGTAGAGAAGCCAGGACGGTCTGATAGGAACCGATCGGCCATTTCCTTTGGTGGTCAATACTCTGTTGGAGCGGTTATTGTTCATAGTCAATCCAAATCATATCGCACTAGCTCGTAAGAAAACAGGTGGGAGACATCATGGGTTTATTTTCGAGGAAAAAGAAACAAAAGGAACCTCCTTCCGAGAATCCAGGGGAGGAAGAACCTGACTCTCCTTCTCCTGAGGATGGGGTAAAACATTATAGATTCTACAAGCGTTTTACATATCAAATGTTGAAAGGATATAGGCCTATATTATCGGCAGGGCGTGCTGAGATATTCTTTTTACTATCAGGAAGCTTGATGCTTGCTCTAGGTATCCCTCTCCTTGTGGCCTCAACACAGGTGGTAGAGTATAGAGTCCGATATGACAATGCGGGAGTTTTGGCAGATTTGAATCAGACAAGCCGGACGGCACAAGTGACGACTGGGAATGGTGTGACATATGACATTGACTTTGTTCTTGACCAGGAGATGACTAGTCCTGTCTACGTTGTATTTGAATTGGGCACGTTTTACCAGAACTATAGGCGATATGTGAGAAGTTACGATGCGGAACAAATGCATGACGGCGATATTTTCCCCGGTGGAAGTGCATGCGATCCATTCATCTATGAGGGGTATTCTACGAATGATAGTCTAGCAGAGCAGGGTGCCATCTTGCCATGTGGACAAATCTCGCACAGTAATTTCAACGATTCTTTTGTTCTTTCGTCTGATCAGCCAGATTTAAACCTCTCAATTGATGATTCATCCATCGCTTGGGCATCTGATGCAGAGCACTTGTATGGAAACGTCACATCCGTGAACTACAATGAGCAGGTGCAGTATAGGGGTGGAAATACCACTCGGTATCCGCTGAATGAAGATCAACATTGGATGGTCTGGCAAAGGCCAGCTGGTCATAAGCTGACAAATAAATTGTATGGCACGATTTATTCGGATATTCCAAAGGGTACAAACATGACTCTCACAGTTACAAATAGATATAATACATATAGTTTCAACGGGTCAAAGACCATTCTGCTCACTACCAACTCTTGGGCGGGAGGGAGGAACTTTGTGTTGCCAATCCTGTACATGATCTGTGCAGGATTGTCATATTGTGCTGCTGGACTGTTTTTCCTTACCCAACATGGCAATTGCTTTGGCATCAAGAGGATAGCTGGAGACACAAGTAGACTCTCCTGGAATCGTGCTTCATCATAGCATAAATTATATATTGTATTACTAGTATATGTGTGTAAACTGAACATTGTTGTTTAGAGTCTCAAATGCGACTCGGTTCTGTGCCAACCTCTCGGTGTGGCATTCCACAACCATGCTCTCCTTGTCCACGCACATTCTATTCCAATAGAAATATAGAATGTAGAGATATCGAGAACATATGGGGAGGAGAATGGGCAAGAGAACAGCGACAACGAGGGTCTTGTCAGCCAAGCTGCTCCTTCACTAGTGCTGCTGCTGCCGAGAATCTCGTTCCTCAAGTTGATTGGTTCCATCCCGAGGTACCCAGAGACTCTGATGGTCGTATACTGATCAAAAACTTGAGTAAGGAGGACTTGGTCGCATTCTGTAGAGATGTTTTGGAAGAGGAATTTCCCGACAAGAGAGCTTTTCAATTGTGGCGTTGGATGTATAGTGATTTCTGTTGGATAAGGGATGTCAATGAAGCGCCTGCTGATACAGTTCAGAATGGATTTAGTGCATCATTTAGAGAAAAGTTCAATCTAGTTGCCTCCTTGGATGGAGGATTGGAATTGGTAGAGGACCATATGGCACATGATGGGACAGTCAAACTTGTCTTTCTCCTGACCACTGGTCCTGGCAAGGGTGGTAAAATTGAAACGGTCTTGATTCCTGTCGTCCGTGAGCAAGGATCTAAAGAAAGAATAACCTTGTGCGTAAGCTCACAGGTAGGGTGTGCAATGGGCTGTACTTTTTGTTACACAGGGACCATGGGACTCTTGGGGAACCTGTCCCAAGGACAGATTGTTGAGCAAGTTGTTGCTGCAAGGCGATTCCATTACGAGCGGTTCTCCGATACAGAAGAAAGTAAGGGACGTTATGTCTCTCCCATCACAAACATTGTATACATGGGAATGGGAGAACCTCTGGATAACCTGCCTGCTGTCACAGGCTCTATTGGGACTGTGCTCGATCACCACGGACTTCATTTTTCTCACAACAAGGTGACGGTATCGACGGTAGGATTGGTACCACAAATGAAAGATCTTTTGGATACGACGACAGTAGCATTAGCTGTGTCTCTCCATGGAGCAACAGATGAGGTTCGCGGATCTATCGTACCAGTAAACCGCAGATATCCTTTGCAGGATCTGATAGCAGCTCTTGAAGAGTATTTTCCAATAGACTCAAAGGGGTCTCCACATGTCTTGATTGAATATACGATGATGGATGGCGTGAATGACCGCCCAGAAGATGCACATGCACTGTTGGATCTCTTACAACACGTAAAGTGCAAAATAAACTTGATTGTTTTCAATCCGCATGAGGGTACAGAATACAGCGCATCGTTGCAAGAGCATGTGGATGAGTTCCGAGATATCCTTATTCGAGGAGGGCGAGTTGTTACTGTACGCTCTTCTCGTGGTGAAGACTCTATGGCTGCTTGTGGTCAGCTTGGGGGAGGAAAGGATGCTCGATACAATCGTTGAACACATAGGTGTGATTACTGGTATTACAACATTGAACAGTTTAGATATTTATGCGACAGAAACTCTCTTCTTTCTTCGTACACGCCCAGGTGCTACTGGCCTTGGTCCTGCACCACCCATGAGTGATGCCATCATCTCTTCGTCATCCATACCTGGCATACCCATCAATCCACCTGCTCCACCGCTAATGGCCATCATACGAGACATAGTTTGCATTTGTGCCCTCATTCCTGTGAAAACACCTACAAGTTCCGCAACATCTGATTCTTCCTTGCCGCAACCTCTGGCAATCCTCCTTCTCCTGGAAGGATTTTTAGCCAAGAGTTCTGGCTGTTCTCTCTCTTGCACTGTCATAGAGTTGATCATTGCCTCATACACTTTATATTGTTGTTCAACTCTGGCTAGCTGTTTATCTGTGATTGATCCCATGCCTGGGATCATCTTGACGATTTGCGACATGGATCCCATCCCAGTAACCATTTTATACTGCTTTAAAAAGTCGTTAAAGTCAAACTTTGCTGACATGATCTTTTTCGTCATCTCCGCTGCCTCCTCTTCTTTTATAGCTTCCTCTGCTTTTTCCACAAGTGATACTACATCCCCCATACCAAGAATTCTAGATGCCATACGGTCTGGATAAAATGGTTCCAAAGCATCCATCTTCTCACCAGTACCAACAAATTTAATAGGCCTTCCTGAGACTTCATTAACACTTAATGCTGCTCCTCCCCTTGTATCACCATCGGTCTTTGTCAATATTGCTCCAGTAATACTAACCGCTTCATCGAAAGATTTCACCAGCGTGGCAGCCTCCTGCCCAGTCATGGCATCCACTACCAGCAACACGTCAGATGGGTTTGCCACCTGTTTCAGATCTTTCAATTCCTGCATCATGTTTTCATCTATCTGTAACCTACCTGCTGTATCGATAATTACAACATCGTATCCTTCTGCTTTGGCCTTTTCCAATCCTTGCGCTGCAATCTCTGTAGGTTTGACATCTGTTCCCATTTCAAACACAGGAACCTCAACACTTGTCCCAACCGTCACTAACTGATCTACTGCCGCTGGTCTATATACATCGGTCGCAACAAGTAATACTTTCTGACCATTTTTATTTTTTAAATAACGCGCGAGCTTTCCCGTCGCTGTGGTTTTTCCAGTCCCTTGCAAACCAGCCATCAGGATAACCTGAGGATCACCTTCACGCATTGGGTTGTTCAACAATGCTTGTTCTCCTCCCATTAAATCCTTCAACTGATCATATACTGCTTTAATCAACTGCTGTTCCGGAGACACACCCTCTGTCACGGCCTTTCCCAAAGCCTCATCTTCCACCCTCTTTACAAATCTACGAACAACTGGAAGAGATACATCAGCTTCCAACAGAGCCCTTCGAACTTCCCTCAACGGTTCCTTCATGTTATCTTTTGTCAATTTTCCATCCTTCTGCGCCAATTTCCATGCCTTACCCAGGCGTTTCGTGAGATCTTCGAGCGCAGCGTATGTCCTGACTCTTCTGGGTGCATATTGCACTGCAGTGCTTCTCCTCGAGTAGAAAAGGTCATGTTCTACGTTTCCAAATTGGTGTCGGATACTATGAGAAGATTGTTTTGCGTAATGCACTCGCATCGTTGGACGTTGCACCGCAGCACACCCACCCAGTGACGACATGGATACTCGTGTCCCCGACATTGCAACGCCAACAGAAGACATTCTCGATGTATACGTGTTTATCTCGATTCTCATGTATTCAATAAAGTATACATTCCATTACAGGTGCTCCAAACGTACAATATGGGACAATACAAGACCATCCATATCAGGATAAAACGGTCGATCACGATATCTTTTTTTGACTTTCTAAATACGATTTTAACGTTCCATTTGCAAATTTAAATTTTTTTACCAACTTTGGTAATGTTGAAACATGGCCGAAACGTCACGTGTAGAGTGTTTTTAATTCTACAAACATCCACTTCCGGCATTCTAAAAGAATACGATGAAATGCCAGTAGCAATAGGACGACAGCAGGAGCCTCGGGGAAGGACATTTCCTAAATACGTATCAATGTCCTTCCTCGCCTCAGTCATCCTCATATATCATGCAGTCATCAAACATGAACAGTTTTATCCTGCCATGGAATATCTCTCTACATCAAAAATATCCATGGCGATCCTTGGGAATCTGGGTTTTGCCAGTGCCTTGGTCCTGTATCACGTGATCACGTTTGTGTTTCTTGGAACTTTGAGAGACTATGAGACGGAACGAGTTCAGGATAGGGTCGGACAGGCGATTGTAGAAACACTGCTGGCAATGACAATCTTTAGACAAAATGTAGAGTCATTTGGATTGCTTGCGAGGTTTGTGTTGCTAGCTTTTATGAAGATTTTCCATTGGTTGGCACAAGACAGAGTAGACTTTATTGAAACAACACAAAATGTGACACTGTTGCAGCATGCTCGGTTGATGTCGATGATAGTTTGGCTCATCACATGTGACTTGATTTTACTCCACATGTCATTGGTGAATACGTTCACTCATGGAGTGTCTGTTCACCTTCTCTTTGCATTTGAATACTCTATGCAAGTATCTGTGGCTGTGGCAGTCATGTTGAAATATATATTCTCTCTAGTAGATATGGGGATTTGGAATGGTTCTTGGCGTGGTAAGAGCGTTGCTGTATTTTATGTGGATTTGACCAGGGATTTAGTTCATTTGATAACATATAGTGCATTCTTCTTTGTTGTCTTTTCCACCTATGGAATTCCAATCCACCTCATCAGGGATATCTACTGGACATTTAGGAATTTCCAGACTCGCGTTAGAGACTTTCTGCGGTATAGACAAATCGCAGCAAATATGGAGAATAGATTCCCTGATGCAACAGAGGAAGATTTGGAACGGTCAGACCATTTGTGCATTGTTTGTAGAGAGGATATGAATTCGAGTATGAGGGCCAAACGATTGCCTTGCAATCATGTATTTCACCTTGATTGCTTAAAGTCGTGGTTGGAACGCCAGCAGAATTGTCCAATATGCCGATCTGCTATTCCTGCACGAGATGAGGGAGTGGCCACAAGACCACCAGTACCACAGGCAGCAGAACCTGAAGAAGAAGAACGTGGTGCTGAAGAAGAAGAACACGCAGTAGCCCGTGATCATGATGTTCGGGAAGCTTTCTTGCGTCGCCTGGAGGGCCAGGACCAAGAAGAAGAAGAAGAAGAAGAAGTAGCAGCAACAGAAGAAGAAGAAGTACCACCACCAGTAGTAGAAGAAGTAGCAGCAACAGAAGAAGAAGAAGTACCACAACAAAACCAACAACAACACCAAGGAGTATCTGAGAACCAGCATGACAATGATGACAATCAGACTGCTCAATCATCAATGCCGCCAGAGGAACCACAAGACACTACCATTGAAGAGTCCCTCAGGCGTATGGCTAGAACAGAACTACATATAGAACCCACAGAAGAGCAGCATGCACAAGCACTCGCCATTGCCAAGGCTGCAGCACACGCTGCCACTCTAGCTGCATATGCCACATTTCCAAGACATGACCAATCGTCTTCATAAGATACACAATATACGTATTTCATTTGTTACAGAACTATTCATCAATATACATGTCCCGCGTTTTGAGTAG
>PJEL010000683.1_pt1 | contig 39200 bp, 49 predicted proteins | sample 1853271 | NCBI WGS metagenome assembly PJEL01 (sample SAMN08108733, study PRJNA415343) | Invertebrate metagenome, whole genome shotgun sequencing project. | host: Globobulimina | place: Sweden: Gullmar Fjord | collected 2015-08
TTCGGCAACGGGAACACCTTCGGCAACGGGAACACCTTCGGCAAAAGGAACACCTTCGGCAACTGGAACACCTTCGGCGACGGGAACACCTTCGGCGACTGGAACACCTTCGGCAACGGGAACACCTTCGGCAACGGGAACACCTTCGGCAAAAGGAACACCTTCGGCAAAAGGAACACCTTCGGCAACTGGAACACCTTCGGCAAAAGGAACACCTTCGGCGACTGGAACACCTTCGGCAACGGGAACACCATCGAAGGCCAAAGAGTTGTTTATTTCATGTGCGCATCAAATATTGATGGTGATGGCTATCAATGTATTTTTATATTTAATGGCGAAAAGGTAATGATTCGTGCTGGGTGTTTTTTTGGGACTTGGGAAGAAATGATAGAGAAAACAAAAACCAAAGGAATGGAAACATATTGTGTGATTATTAAGGCGATAGCTGAAGGAATCCTAGAAAGGTTTAGTGGTGTTGATTGCGGTGAAGATAATGGGTGATATAGCAGACCAAATCATCAACGGTGAAATTTGTGAAATGTGCCAACAGGCTACCGAAGATTGCCCAGTAGGTTGGGCTTTCACTTGTAGTGAATGCCGGGATGAATCACCAGAGCTCATTCTAAATGAGATTAACAAACAAAAAGTAGATTGCCCTATTTGCGGCAAGCGATACAAGAAGACAGGTATCTACAATCACACTCAATCCGCGCATCCTGAATCAATGGATGATATTCACAATGCATTACTTTTAGTTTTGGAGTATTCGAAAAATGGGAAATAAAATTATTGTCAGTGATGAAAAAAAAACCACTAGAAGTAATACGCCAATTATCGACAATCTTGCTAAATTGCGTGAACCATTCCCACAGGAAAAGATAAGCAAACTCCCAAAGCCGACCAAAGCACAAACCGCAGAAGTTAGAACCGATTACACAAAAGGTATCCGTTGTAATACTTGCGGAGCTTGGCATCACCCAAAAGTTGTGCATCTTAATTATGTAGGCCATGCAGCAACAACAGACCGACTACTGGAGGTTGATCCTTTGTGGAATTGGGAATTTATGTCACCAGTAAAAGACGGTTTCCCAGTTTTGGACGCTGACGGCGGAATGTGGATATATTTAACTGTTTGCGGTGTAACAAGGAAAGGTTATGGCAATGCGCCTGGAAAATCCGGACCAGACACCATGAAGGAAATTATTGGCGATGCAATAAGAAATGCTGCTATGAGGTTTGGTGTTGCTTTGGACCTTTGGAGTAAAGAAGATCTGCATTCTGCCCAACCAGAAGAAGATAACAATAGTGAGCCAGAGCAATTTTTTTATCCTGACGAATCTTTTCAGAAGTCATTACCCGCATGGAAAGCGGCTGTCAGCGATAAACGGAAAGAACCAAATGATATTTTAACGTATTTGGCAAATAAAAACGTAAATCTTACAGCAAACCAAATCCAAGCAATCCAACAACTAGGACAGGAAAAATGAAAAAATTAAGTTTAGAGCAAGGTAGCGATCAATGGCTTGATTATAGGCTGACACTTTGTTGTGCAAGTGAGGCTCCAGCAATGATGGGCAAGTCAAAACACATGACCAGGAATGAGCTGCTTGACATTAAGAAAGGTTGGCAGAAAAATCCAATTCCATCATACAAAGCAATGCTTTTTCAGAAAGCTCATGAAAGTGAAGATGCTGCGAGAGCAATTACTGAAATGGAGCATTGCGAAGATTTTCCCCCCATAGTCGGATCGAATATAGTTGAAGGGATGGAACTCCTGGCATCATTCGACGGACTTGGTGAACTTGGTGGTCATCCGTGGGAGCACAAAGAGTGGAATGCAACGCTAGCAGAGAATGTGCGTAACTGCACGCTTGAACCACATTACTACTGGCAGCTTGAGCACCAAGCTTTAGTAGCCGGTACCAGGAGCGTTTATTTTACTTGTTCAGACGGCGGTAATGAAAAGCGTATAAGTATGACTTATGACTGCGTACCAGAGCGCACAGCCGCCCTTATCGCTGGCTGGAAACAGTTTCTTGTTGACCTGGAAGATCACGAGATAGAACCCAAACAGGAAGTCATTATTGCCAGGGAAGTTAATGCTTTGCCGGTGATCAAATACAGATTTGAAGGACAAGTTATTATATCAAATATTGATGTATGCTTGGTTGAGATAAAAGAACGAGCAACAACAGAAATCAACCGCAAACTTGAAACCGATCTTGATTTTGCCGACAAGGACAAACTGAACAAAGCAACAAGAGAAGCCAGAGCAAAGCTAAAAAATGTTGTGGCAGCTGTGGAAGGTGAGTTTGTCAGTTATTCAGAGTTTGCTAGCATCGCAGCGCAAATCGATGATGTTCTGCAGAAAATGCAATCCAGCGGAGAAAAGCAGGTCAAGCAGCAGAAGGACGCAAAAAAGAAAGCCATTATGGATGCTAACAGCAAAAATCTTGCTAAGTATTTAGATGATTGGGAGAAAGAGTTACCAGACCATATTCACCTCCTTGACGTGCTACCAAAAATGCCTACTCCAGATTTTCCGGCTGCAATGAAGAATAAACGCACAATTGAAAGTTTGGAAAGTGCAGCCAGTGAAGAAGTTGCAGGTATCAAGGTTGAAGTTCATTTAGTGCTTGAGAGAGTGCTGCCGAATATAGAGTATCTTGATAGTACCATTCCTGATTTTTGGTTTCTTTTCACTGATGCTCGTGTTTTTAACCAAGATCAAGAATCGTTTCAAGCTGTCGCTAAATCTCGCCTAGAAACTGAAAAAAAGCGACTGGACGCCGAACGTGAAAAGATCCGCGAGCAGGAAAAGGAAAAACTTGAACAGGAAGCGGCAGACAAAAAAGCCGAGGAGGAGAAAGCCGAGCAGGATCGAAAAGATCAAGAAGCTGCTGATCAACTGGCTGCAGCAAATAAGGAAGCGCAGGATCAAAAGAACGAAACAGCTTCCAATTTGGTTGACAATCTTCCCGTAAACGAAAGCAAATTACAGGATGAAACGAATCCCCTCATTATCCACGAGCCAGCAGACAGCCAAGCATTCGTGCCAACCTCTGAGCCTGTAAAATCCACATCAACCGCGATGCCAGTAGAGCAAGAACCATCATTCGTTGCTGCCATCGCTGATTGGTCAATGTTACATAAGCTCACTCTTGAAGCTATTGGAGAGCTTGAGGACATCCTGAAGCGCTACGATCGCTGGTAAGTTTTACAACTAAAGCAGTTACTTAAACCTGAAAGCAAAGGAAAAACCAAATGGGTAATATATTATTTTTCGACACTGAGACAACCGGTATTCCAGAATGGAAGCAACCATCCAACAGGAAAATTCAACCTCATATGGTGCAGTTAGCAGCAATATTAGCTGATGAGAACACCAGGGAAATCAAGGATAAAATGGATGTAATTATTCAACCTGATGGATGGATAATACCGCAAGACACCATTGACGTTCACGGCATCACTAATGAGATCGCAGCCGAGAAGGGCATACCAGAGAAAGAAGCTCTTCAGATGTACATGAAGCTGCACTTTCAGTGCGATTTTAGGGTGGCTCATAACACCACTTTTGATAATCGTATTATCCGTATAGCGTTAAAGCGATATCTCCCCACACTGGTTGAGGATGAAGACTGGAAAAATCGATATCTCTTTTACTGCACTTTGCAACACTCAAGAAAAATTATGGGAGGGAAAAGCGGCCACACTCTACCGGAAGCCTATCAGTATTTTCTACATAAGGAATTTATTGATGGTCATAACGCCATGGCTGACACCAAAGCATGCATGGAAGTGTATTTTGCCATTCAAGATAAAGCTGAGGGTAAAAATATTCCGTTTTAATACAAGGGGCTTCAAATGCATAGGTTACATATTCATTCGTTGATTGATGCGTACCCAATTCCGGATTGGGCAACGCATATTGCTGTAGGTGGTAATTCGGATAAATACACTATCGTTGTTCAAGCTTGTGTATATGCAGTTGATGGCAATGTGTTTCTTGATGGGAAACCAGGGAGCGGTAACATAACAGAGATACCACAAGATACGTTTACATTTTTCCCGTTACCAGTGTGTCACGAAACATCTAAGTTTGCTGAAATCAAGGCAGCATGCAAGCAATACAGTGTGTTTTTACGCTCAGATGCATACAAAGATGATACGCTGAGAAAGATCCGCCAGCCGCTATATGAGAGCAATATAGCTTCAGCCGCAATGAATTACGTTTACTTCGGATTTACTTCGCTCATAAAAAAATTAGAGGATGAGGACGCAGCATGAATTTATACGAAACTTTAGGGGTTAACCCTGACGCGACACCAGAAGAAATCACCAAAGCCTACCGAGTGATAGCCCATAAATGCCATCCAGACAAGAATCCTGATAATGAAGAGGCTGCGATGTTATTTCAAGAGGTCACTGCAGCCAGGGATATCCTATTGGATGCCCAAAAGCGGGCCACCTACGACCTAACCGGTGATATTCTCGATAGCGGTAGTTCACCTGAAGCTATTGCTAATAATATGCTCGCAACGTTGTTTAGTGTTGTTTATGTCACAATGTGTAATAAAAATTCAACAGAGCAAAACATTATTGACTACGCATTAAACAGTGTTATTCATGACCTAGAACAAACAAAAAACAAAAATAACGAGCTTAATGTTTATTTAAGTCGTATGACTGCAGGTATGGAAAACCGTATTATCGTACCTGAAAGCATGGTCAACATTGCTGAAAATGTATGCAAACAGAAAATTAAGGAACTAAACGCAGCCATCAAGCAAGGTGATGAAGCCATTGATCGATTTAATAATATGATCGAAATGCTCAGTCATTATGAGGACAGGTTTTGTCCAAAAATGGTCAGACCGGAGTTCCAGATTGAAAACGCTGATCCAGATGATTATGATCATCAGATAGAGACTGAAGGATTTGATTAGGAGGTAAAGTTATAATATGGCAGTAAAGATCATAATATGATTTAACAATTGGAGGCATAACATGCTAAGCGAAAATCCAGAACCAGATACAAGCACAGAAGGTATCAGCACCACCCAGGCCGATGAAGTTCAGGATATCGGCAACGTCGTCAACATCAACAAGGATAAATTGTCCCAAGTTGACAATAAAGCCATCACTGACGCATGTGAGGAAATGCAGGATATCAAAGGCGAGCGAGAAGAACTGAATGCCAGAGCTGGTGAAATCCGCTCAAGATTGAAGAATCTTGGTATTCCCCCGGCAGCATTTAACGCCGCTATCGCCAGGTATGAGCTAGGCGAAGAAAAGCGCGCCAAGAATGATGCAGCTTTTGCGAAGTGCTGCAACGCCATGGATGTTGGTTATCAGAGTGATTTGTTTCAATAGTGCTTGAACCAACTGAAAAACAAATAGAAAACTGTAAAGGCAGTGGCTGGGAATATCTCGGCGACTGCCTTTTCGCCAAAGGAAACCTAGTTGGCTGGTTTACTGCTGCCGGTTTCCGCAAACAACTACAGGATGATTTCAAATGACTGACAAAAACATGAAAATGCACATTGGTACTAAGCTTGTATTGGCAATTGCCATGAATCGGCTTGCTTACAATTCTTATCAAGGCTGGGATTTGCCAGATAATGAAGATGGGGCAGATGAAGGCTATTTAATCGAATATCAAAATGGCGGAAAGCCTAACCACCCAGATCATGAAAACTATATCTCATGGTCACCGAAGGACGTATTCGAGAATGCATATGAAGATCCAAGGGATCGAATGAGCTTCAGTTCTGCGTTGGAGTTCCTGAAAGGTGGCAATAAAGTGGCTAGATCTGGATGGAACGGTAAAAGCATGTTTATATTCCTTGTGCCTGGATCTCAATTCAAAGTGAATCGAGCCCCGTTGCTTGGTATTTATCCAGAAGGTACAGATATCAACTATCATGCTCACATAGACATGAAAACAGCTGACAATATGATAGTGCCATGGCTTGCCAGCCAAACCGATATGTTAGCCGATGATTGGGTACTAGTTGACTGATCAACCCCTTTTGGACTAAAGTTTGGGTGTCTAGACAACATTTTCTCAGGAGATAGAACAATGGCTAAAGGTTATAGTAAAACCACCAGCAACAACCCAAACAAGGGCGGATCTCGAGCGAAATCTTCAGTTTCGCCTTCAATGGTTGACGGTAAATCCGGCAGCATTAGTAAATCCAGTGAAACCCGCGCAGATTCAACTGCAAAGGTATCAAGCCGAAACCCTTACCCCCAAGGAATGGCATAATTTATTGTCCAGGGTATGCTTGCCCACTTAGACGGCTTTATAGGAAACTATAAGGCCGTTTTTTAACTGTAAAACACTGTTATGCCAAAGAAAAAGACAGGATCAGTATTTGAGCAACTAAGCAGACAGAGGCAGCATTTCTGCTTAGCGTACGTTGGATCAAATATGTACAACGCAAAAGAGTCCGCTAGAACAGCTGGTTACAAAGGAACCGATGAAACTTTATGTGTGACAGGTAGCCGGTTATTAAGTATTGATAATGTTTCAGATGCTATAGCTGAATTGGTTAGAAAGGCATCAGCAAAAACCAACATAACACCCGAGAAAGTATTATTTGATCTGGAAGCGGTTAGAGTTCTTGCTATTGATCGTGGACAGTTGGCCACAGCTGCCAGGGCCTCAGAACTTCACGGTAAATATCTCAAGATGTTTGTTGACCGGGTAGAGCATGTCAGGCAGATTGACGATGTTACCAATGATGAATTAGGTGAATTATTGAGAGATGTTGCTGGGAAGTTAGATGACTTCAATATCAATTCAATCTTTGCGGGATCGGGCGGAGCAGGGGCCGGAACAAGCGAGGATGGTCATGGCGATCATTCTTCGGGAACTGCAAAGACGCACTGAGACGAACGCACTTGATAGTTATTATCCCGATACCGGCCCACTAAGGCGCGAACTGTACGTCAAACATATCAAGATGCTTGCCGCTGGATCCATCCACAATGAGCGCTGCTGCCTTGGTGGTAACAGAGTCGGCAAGACTGCAAGCATCGGGAGTTATGAGACCACACTGCATTTAACTGGCGTTTATCCTCCTTGGTGGATCGGTAGAGTGTATACTAAGCCTATCCTGGCATGGGGCGCCGGCACTAGCTCTAAGAAGGTCCGGGATGTAAATCAGAAAATGCTAGTCGGTGATATCCTTCATGACGAAGGAGCAGCCGGAATGATACCAAGGGCCAAGGTGGCCCGTTTTACCAGGAAGTCGGGAGTAGCCGATGGAATAGATCAGATCGTAGTCAAGCACGTCAAGGGCTGGCAGAACGTATTAACTCTTAAATCATATGAAGAAGGCCGTACTTCGTTCGAAGCAGAGGCGGTGGACTGGATATGGTTGGATGAAGAACCACCAAAAGACGTCTATGATGAGTGTAAGCTGCGGTTATTGACCACCCGGGGAGCGATGCTTTCCACATTCACCCCGCTTAACGGCATGAGTGAAGTTGTAATGAAACTACTTGAAGGGAGCGATTTACTAGCATGAGATATCTAATCCAAGCAATGAAAGGTGAGCGGTTAGTTAAATCCGCAGTTGGGAATGTGCTGTGGCGAGAGTTCACTATTAGGGCATTGCGAGCTCAAGGGTATGGTGCTATTACATATCGAGAGACAACCGGTGAAGCTGGCGAGACTGCCAGGTATAAAAGAGAGTCAATTGGAGAAACTCACTAATATGAGTAATTTCTGCGTGTGGTTTGGTGATAAATTAATATTAAGAACCGGTGAACTCAATGCGTAAATCAAGACGCTCCCCAAGATGCCGTGATTGCAGCAACAGGCTAGACAAACACGAAGCACTCTACAACGGTGGTTACTGTGAGAAATGTATTCAAATCAATATTGCAGCGAATGAGGCCAAAGCGGCCGAAAAGTCCCACCCAAGACACACTGACGCGGCAACAGGGTATGATCCACAATCGGATAGCGCGATACGCCTACGATAATCCTAAAGCTGTTGAGTACGTTCTGAACACTGAGGAAGAAGCTGCAGAGCTATTGTCTGCTATGTGTGCCATTCTAGATTTAATGGGCAAGGAGAAGGATCAACCGCCCACAGATCGTAAGAAATACCTATCGGAGTCAAGGCGACTCAAAGGTATCATGCATCGACGTGAAGCCCTTAAATACATTGGAAACAACAATATGCAGACTTGCGGATTAACGCTGGTTGGTTTATGTGAGGTGGAATGATGATAACAGCTTATTACAGAATACAGATGATATTAATGGCTATCTTAAGATTAATGGTGTAAGGGTATCGGATGAAGAATATGAATCTTGGCATAAACATAATTTTCCTGTATTCAGATAAATGAGTAAATACGTTGACATGATAGGCTGGGAAGACTGCCCACATATCATGCTATTGCCGCAGGAAGAGCGGGATGATATGGCCAGAGATCTAAAGCCTCATCAAAAAGAAGCCAGGATGAAGGGCAAGCCTTCTCTTGGTGCTGGGGCAATTTACCCTGTTGATGAAGAGCTTATAGTCGTTGATCACTTTGAAATTCCTCCATATTGGCCACGGGGTTATGGTCTTGATGTTGGATGGAGAAAGACAGCTGCAGTCTGGGCAGCGATGGACCCCGAGCCCGAAAAGCCGGTATTCTATTTAACTAGTGAATATTATGCTGGCGAGCAAGAACCTGTCATTCATTCTGAAACAATCAAAGCTCGGTCTACCTGGCAGACTGGCGCCATTGATCCTGCTTCAGATGGTGCATCACAAAAAGACGGCAAGAAGCTATTCAATGAATATCGTAACCATGGGTTGAAGCTCATAAAGGCAAACAATGTTGTCCATGCTGGGTTATGGCATGTGCTATCTTTAATGCAAGCGGGTCGAGTGAAGGTGTTTCGCGGATCTATGCCTAACTGGCTAAATGAGTATCGCTTGTACAGAAGGAATGATAAAGGCAAAATAGTAAAGGAAAACGATCATTTGATGGATGCAATGAGATATCTTCTCTTTACTGCAGGGGTATTCAAGACAATGCCTATAGATCGATCAACGCGAGACAGGTTTAAAGGGGAATGGTAGATGGCTGTTACTGAGACTGATCGCCAGGTAGATGATCACTTTATACCCCCAGAAGACGAAAAAGGCCGGATGAAGCAAATCCGGAAGCGCTTTGATATCATGTGGCAAGGTTGGATAGTAGTCTCAACCAGAGCCTTAGAGGATGATTCGTTTGTCGGCGGCCATCAATGGCCAGATGAGATCAAACAAGAGCGTGAAGCCGATGGTCGACCAGTTCTAACCTATAACCTACTTCTCAACTATGTAAACAATATCGTCAATCGAGTTCGCCAGGACTGGCCGCAGCTCACGATATCCCCGGTTGAGGGTGATATCGACAAACCAAAAACTATTTCCAATCTGACTGGTACCAAAGACTTCTCAATGGCAGAGGTCTATATGGGGATTATCAGGCATATTGAGCACGTATCGAGAGCTGACCAGGCCTATGACACATCGGTAGAGCACTCAACAAGCCATGGATTCGGTTATTTTCGCATTATTAATCAATTCAATAACAATGACACATTTGAACAAGATATACGCATAAAGCGAATTAAGAATTCCTACAATGTGTTATTTGATATGTCCTGCGAAGAAGCAGATTTCAGTGACATGAATGATGCATTTGTGTTCACTCGCATCAATAAAATGACGTTTAAGAAAAAATATCCTGGTGTGCCTTACACAGCATTTGATAATCGGTCAATAGCTAACTCATACGATGGTTGGTACGATGAAGATAGTTTGCGGATAGCTGAATACTATTACATCGATTACATAGAAGACGAACTACTTCAGCTTAGCAATGGTCAAATGGTTCGCATGTCAGAAGTAAAAGATATTATTGATGATCTCGAAGACGATGGCGTAATGGTCGTCAGGCGCAGAAAGATCAAGCGCCGTCAATGCATGTGGCAGAAGATGACAGCGGATCATATTCTTGAAGGCCCGCTAGAAATCCCTTGTTCATACATCCCAGTATTCCCGGTAGTCGGTAAAGAGCTGATCATTAATGGCCAGGTTGAGTATCACAGCGCAATCACTCATGCCAAAGATGCACAGAAGAGTTATAACTATTGGCGAACAGCTGCGACTGAAACTGTTGCCCTTGCGCCTAAAGCTCCTTGGCTGTTGACTGATGATCAGGTTCAAGGACATGAAAACGAATGGGAACAAGCCAATAAGCAGAACTGGCCCTACTTGTCGTATAAATGGATACAAGACCAACCAGCACCAAATAGAATCATTCCTCAAAATATTGCAGCTGCAGAGTTATCAAATTCAACACAAGACGCCCAAGATATGCAAAATATCATCGGCATTCACGAGGCATCGCTAGGACAACAAAGCAACGAGAAGTCAGGGAGGGCTATCGAGCGAAGAGATCAACGTTCCCAACTGTCTACCTATGTTTTCCCGGATAACCTGTCCAGGGCAATAGAGCATATGGGCAGAGTGCTTATTGAGATGATACCTAGAATTTACGTTGAAGAGCGTATCCAGCGAATACGATTGCCTGGAGACATCGAAGACTTTGTAAAAATCAACGAAGCCATTAAGGATGATGAAACTGGCAAGATCGTTACCTATACCGATATAGCTTATGGTAAGTATGATGCCAGAATCGATACGGGGCCAAGCTTTAACAGTCAACGTGAAGAAGCCAAACAGATGATGTTGGATCTCCTTAAGGTATTGCCGCCAGAGAAGGTTAACGCCATTTCTCACTTAATCGTTAAGAATATGGATTGGCCAGGTTCCAAGGATGTTTATGAGATCCTTCGAAAAATGTTGCCTGACGAACTCAAAACTGAAGAAGAAAAAGAGAAAGACCTGCCAACCGGCTATATCTTTGATGAGCAAGGTCAGATTGTCCATGAAGAGACAGGCGAGCCATTGCCACCACCCGAGCCCACGCCAGAACAGCAGCTAGCACAGAAACAGCTTGAGGTTGAGAACAAGAAAGCCGATGCTGATATGCAAGGAGCAGAAGCGGACATCGAGCAAGCAAATGCCAAGAAAGCCGAAGCAGCTGCCAAGATGAAAGCATTAAATGTTGAATCTTCTGCACCACAGCAAAATGGTGGCGATGGTGTACTGAGTGAGCCAGAAGTGATTCAGCTGATTGAACAGCGTATCATTGAAGCAATAGCCAATGAGCGCGAAGAGATTGACGAAGCAATGGCAGAAACTGCGCTCGATGTACTAAAACGAGTCAAGATCACTCAAGCCGCAAAAGGGGAAAATGATGTCGCAGCCTGATATAAGCAATAACCGAGTATTAAGGTTTTTAAGCATAGAGCAAATTTGCCTCATGTTGGTTTTTACGTTTGGCCTGGGTGGCACTTGGTATGGTTTGGGTAATGAGATCAGCACCAACACCGAAGCCAGAAAAGAGGCCAAACGCGAACAAGCTTTAATCAAGAAATCCATTGCTTTGATGAAAAGCGATATTGTGCAGATTCGGACATCACAGCACCACCAAGAGAAAGACATAGGTCGGATACTCGATATCCTGGAAGAGCGATACACAAACAACGCTAAGGCGGACTAGTTATGGCTAATGCACTTTATGATAAAGGTCGAGAGGGATTTCTCGATGCCTCCATTGACTGGGATACTGACGACATCAAGATCATGTTGATTGATGAGGCTGATGATACGATTGATTTGGCCAATGATGAGGACTTGGCCGATCGTGCGGGTGCTGCCAGGGTTGCCACATCGGGAAACCTGACCTCCAAAACCGTAACGGCTGGTGTTGCTGATGCTGCCGACGAAACCTGGTCGAGTGTTTCTGGTGATGAATCTGAGTCAATTGATTGCTTCCAAGACACAACAGTAGAGGCTACAAGCCGATTAATCTTCAATATCGATACTGCAACTGGGTTGCCGGTCACTCCTAATGGTGGAGATATCACGGTAACTTGGGACGCTGGCGCCAACAAGATTTTTAAACTATGAAAGAAGATATCAGACTAGTTAGACACAAAGGGCCGACAGGTGAAGACAAAGTTTGCATTTTGATAAATGGCAAGCTCTCTGCTGATTTACCCTATCAGGTGGCTAAGCAGGTCGGATCGTTGATGATTGGCATGGCCAGAGATATTGAGAACGACCTCGAGCCAGAGAAGCAGATAAACGATCAAGCCATTCTCATGCGTGCAGGCGCCAAGATCGGGCTCAGTAACAATGTAAAAGTGTTAGCTGAAGCATTCAAAGAGGCTCAATGGCATACTGATCTACGAAGATACATGCCAAGCGCTCCAGGCATAAAGTCAAGTGAGATAGTTGGTACGCCGACAGTTACAGTAGGAGGTTAGAAAATGTTTGATACATATAAGTTGGCTCGCAAGTTTAGCCGAGTGCGTAAGCTGCAAAGAAACCTACAGCTCCTGCCATCAAAACGCCTGAAGTTGAAGCTTAAAGCCAAGAAGGTGCAGAAAGAGCTGGAAGAGTTGCAGGCAGAGCTGAAGGTTATTAAGTAATGCCAAATCCAATCACGCCGACAGGTAATTTTGTCAAAGAGACTTCCACTACTGGCGGAACAACCAATCTAACGCTTTCAAATATTTCTGGACGCCCTTCATTTAATACTAGATTTGGCGTAGGGCCGTACTTTCAGTATGCAGCCAAAGATCCTGATAGTGTAGATTTTGAGAACGGAGCAGGACACTTATCTGCATCCAGTACGCTTGTTAGAGATAAAGTTTTCAGTAACTCGTTAGGTACAACAGCAAAGATTAATTTTGATACTACCGCTGTAGAGATTTACACAGGAGAGAGTGAATACTCTGCTCTTGGTCACAGAAGATACTCCGAGCTATTTACTAGCGGTACTAAGTCGGTAACATCACCGTACGCCAATGAGGTGGCAACGCTAGCATTAACAGCTGACAGGCTATACCACATACCTTGGATTTGCCCCCACGTAGGCCCATGGGAAGCAATAAGATTTCATTGCACATCAAGTGGTTCAGCTCCAGATCAGGTTAGAGTAGGCATTTACAACGTTACAGATGCTGGAGGTCCAGGCGATCTACTCGTAACAACAAATGATATTGATGTTTCAGCTTCAGGTTCATACACTGATAGCTTAGCAGCTACAGATTTCATAGAGCCAGGGCCTTATTTTATAAGCATAGCGGCTAATGATGTATGCACACTACGTGGGTATTCGGCGGATTCGATTCTTTGTTCTTGGCTCGGGATAGCTTCTAGTGAAATGTACCCGATATGTTATTTGTACGAGACGTTAGGCGGGGCGTGGACAGTATTGCCTGCAACTGCTGCGGTAGCAGGTAGTCAGACAATTGTTAGCAACGCATCAATGATGGCACTGGCCTTAACTAAGAGTTGATACTGCATGTTAGATATCCCTATTGACAAAACCAAATATCATGACGGTCTTTCCAGAGAAACAGCGCGCCTTAACTGTGCAATCGAAAGAAAGGATGGTGCCTGGATTAGTGATAACGAGATTCAAGCGCAAGCAATAGTTGATTCGTATGATCCAGTTCCCGAGACAAAACGAATCAAAATCCAGGAATTAAAAGACGAGTTTGTTAACCGAGTAGCGGGTGTTTTCCCTGCAATCACATCATATGATGACATTGAGTTTTTTGTAGAGTTTTGGTTGTCTATATCTCCAGAAGCACGAGCCCCCACCGTTAAATGGCAAAATCTTATAAATACGTATACCGCTGCAAAAGCAGTAGCAACTGCAATTAATGCAATGACTGATCAGGATCTTATTTGGAATCATGATATAGAGGACTGGTAATGCCTTTATTTGACTCGGTTCTAGGTGATGCAGTACTAGCGATACCCGTAGAGGTTGCTGCAGGAGATATCATTGCGCCAAGCGGAATCGCCTCGCTAGAAGCCTTTGGATCTCATACGATAACAACCGGTGGTGTTTCAATTCTTCCTAGCAGTATCGCCAGTGCTGAAGCTTTTGGATCTCACCTTGTTGATACACTGACAACCATAATTGCAAGCGGCATCGCCAGTGCTGAAGCATTCGGAAGTCATGTAATAGCGCCAGGTTCAGTTATCATACTTCCATCTTCCATTGGTTCTGCTGAAGCATTCGGCAGTCATGCACTAAGCCAAGGTCTAGTGATTTCGCCTGACGGAATAGCCTCACTCGAAGCTTTTGGATCGGCAACCATCACTACAGGGACAGTCACCATTTTACCTTCTAGTATTATTTCTGAAGAGGCATTTGGATTACATCTCATTACAGGTGGTGTTGTCGTAGTGTCAGATGAGATCTTTTCAGGCATTATCCGAGGGATTAATAGAGGTATTCACAAAGGCATACGCGGAGGGTTTAAGCGATGACCACAAGTACATTTTCAGGTGTAACAGATACGATCAACGAGCATACAGTAGCGGCAGGTGTTAATACTGTCACTGCTGTTATTGAAGGTGAATTTGTCAATACTAAGATCAGACTGCAGTTCAGGAAGAATAAAGGCGATTCTGGTGTTGGATTTGGCTTTGACGATAAAGATGGAGTAATAATCGGTGCTGGTGTCAGATTGGTGAATGTTGTACCAGGGATGATTATTTGGCCAATAGCTGATGCGGGAGGTAAAAACGTTAACGGCAGGAATGTATCGGTTGAAATCCTGGATGCTGCGTAACCAGCAGTAGAATTATTGTGCGCATTGTGCGTCCAATATTTGACAATCTAAAATGTGAGGATCTAAAATGGATAATGAAGATACTGGTGTAACTGTTGAAGATACGCCAAGGGAGCGCCCAGCGAACGTTACCACGTCAGATGGCCCCCCCGCCGCATCAACTGAAGTCGAAACGACTGATGATGATCAAACTACAGATAACTCGGCAAAATCTGATACAAAACAATCAGATGGCGAAGAGACTACAGGTAAACCTAAACGGGGAAACCGCAGTAGTAGCCGAAAGATCACCCGCTTAACAAGGAGAGTGGCCGAGCTGACAGAACAGACAGAACAAATGCCTGCCATGAAAGCTAAATTGGAAAGTCTTGAATCAGAGCTTGAACTGCTTCAACAGACGTCCAAAGGCGCTACCAAGCCAAAGCGAGAAGATCACACCAGCGATGAGGCATATGCAGAAGCATTCTCGGACTGGAAGACAGCTACTAGCAAGCCGGTTAAGAAAGATCCCCCCGCCAAAAAAACTGATACGCCCGCTCATGAAATCTCATTACCCCCTGAAGCCATAGAAATTATGGACCAAGGATCGGAGGATTACGGGGAAGACTGGGACGAGGCCATGGATTCAAAAGACGGAATCCCTATCAATCAGAACCTAAGTGAATATCTCTTTGAGTTAGAAGATCCAGAGCTATCGTCAAAAGTCATTATGCATTTACATAATGATCGTAAGTTAGCCAAAGAATTGCATTTGGAAACTATGGGAAGCCCAAGGAAGGCAACGCGAGCACTGGATAAACTACTTAATGAAATCAAGTCAGCAAAGCCATCTAAGCAGAAAGAGCAGAAAGGAAAGAAGGGAGCGGAGCAAAAGCAGCCTCCTACACCACCAAATCATGAAAAGACTGGTGGCCAGGATGATGTAAGCGCAGAGATTAGCGGCAATGAATCGATGGATGATTACGTGGCTAAGCGAAGGGCTCAGGAAAAAAGCAAACTCAGACGTTAATTAGCCAGGTGCTAGCCTGGCAGCTTAGAGGAAAACTGTCATGGCTAACACCTTAATAAATCCCAGCATTATTGCTCAAGAGGCGTTATTTCAACTTGAAAATAACACCATTATGGGCGACAAAGTCCACCGAGAATACAAAGACGAATTTGTAAAGATCGGTAATACGGTCACTATTCGTAAGCCAGTGAAATTTGTGGTTACGGATGGCGCAACACGTACGAATCAAGATGTAATCGAAGAAACCACTTCCATTGTAATCAACCAGCGAAAGCACGTGTCCTGGAAGTTCTCTACTCAAGACCTTACCTTGACTATTGAGCAATACTCAGAACGCTACATCAAACCTGCAATGATTCAGTTAGCAAACAATGTTGATGCTGCTGTAGCTTCAACAGGTGCGCTTAACTTCCATTATCTGGTCGGTACTCCTGGAAGCACTCCCGACACATTTGCTGATTTGGCTGATGCTGCGCAGCAAATGGACGAGGTTGCGGTACCTGATGATCAGCAACGTTGTCTGGTGCTGAACCCTGCTGCTAAATGGGGAATGGCGACTGGTCTTTCCGCTGTGTTTAATGCTGAAATCGTAGATGACACTATCCGTAAGGGCCGACTTGGTGAGGTTGCCGGTTTCATGATCTACGGTGATCAGAATATCTACAATCATACAGTTGGCGATTATGACGGTACTCCATTGGTGGACGATGCAAGTTTCACCAATGACACCAGTGATATTGATTTCGATGGTGCAGCCTCTGACGTAGCAGGTTGGGCGGTGATAGGCGACATTATCACTGTTGCCGGTGTTAATGATATCAACCCTGTAAGTCGGGATGATTTGGGATACCTGAAACAGTTTGTTGTTACGGCAGCTGTCACAACCGCATCAAGCGCCGGAACATTATCAGTGGCGCCAGACTTGAACGATGGATCAACCACTTCCACAGCAGCTTACCAGACTGTAACCGCTCTTCCTGCGGATAATGCAGCTATTACATTCTCAGGCACTGCAAATGCCACATATCCACAGAACCTGGCTTTCCATCGTAATGCGTTGGCACTGGTAACGGTTCCGCTGGAATTGCCTGATTCTGCAACGTTCAAGGCGCGCGCTGATTGGCGCGGTTTCTCGCTGCGAGTTGTTAAGGCATATGATATTGATACAGATGATGAAATCATCCGTATTGATATTTTGTATGGCGTGAAGGCTATCTATCCAGAAATCGGTGTACGTGTAACCGGTTAATTCTGGTTTATGGTGAGCTGGCTTGCTTTTGCAGGTCAGCTTTTTGGCATCTAACAGTGGTGTAAAAATGGCAAATCAATTGATAAATCAGAGCAATATTGCTCAATCTCAACGCGAGGCAAAACCAATGCGAAACGTACGTGAAGAAAAATTACGAAGAGCATGGGCTTATTGTAAAACTCATCGTGGTGGACAGTTGCTTGAATCTCAAGAGGATTATGATTTAGCTGAGGAGCATAGTAATAAAACTGGCGAGGAATGGTTTGATAGTCCGGTCAAGGTGGCTGAAGCTATTGAAGCCGAAGCAGCCGCACTCGCAGAAGTAGAAGTAGAAGTAGAACCAGCAAAGGCTAAAACCACTAAGAAGCCACAGCTTTAATACAGGTATACAACATGGCCGAAACCGCCCGAAGCTTATGCACAAGAGCGTTACGCTTGATCAATGAGCCAGGGCGGGGCGCCACACTTCCACCAGATGACCTTAATGGTGCTTTTGAAGTACTGAAGGATATCATCGCTTCTGAAGGTGTATCCAAGAATTTCAAGCCTGGTGTTAGCAGGCAATTCTATGAAGTGAATGCGCAGAACGCTATTTATAGTTATGGCTCAGGCGGTGATTTTGATACTGATCTATTTAATAGCCCAATTCCCACAAAGATTGAAGATGCCTACTTACGCCAAGGTTCAACTATCCGGAACAATCAGCTTGTTATTAACGGTGACTTTGGAGACGGTTCAAACGATTGGACGTTAGGAGCTGGTTGGAGCGTGTTGAACGCTGTAGCCTCATTTGATGAGTCGGTAGGGGATGGCACGCTAACGCCCGCAGCGGCCATTACGACGACCATAGGCACTGTTTACATTCTGTCCTTTGATGCTGTTATTACCACTGCAGGGATTGCCGTTTCTGCTGATGCTGGAGCGTTCACCACAAATATTAATGGCAGCGGATCGTATAGCTTTGAATTCACTGCCACTGCCACGTCCCAAGCTTTAGCCTTTTCCAGTGTAAATTCTGCCCTGGATGCTGGACAGCTGGATAACATCTCTTTTATCCAAAAAGACAAGCCTACTGTTGAGTTGATTGGTTCAGGATCGGACTATCCGTTAAGGGTAATGGATCAACGTACGTATAACCGGGAGTACGCAAAAGGTAGTGGAGGCAGGCCCGAAAGGATATTTCTATCCCGCACTTATCCGCTAGCTGAAATACTATTCAATCGATCCCCGACAATTGGTGAGATCTTGATAATGGATGTCACGACCAATTTCACGTTATTAAACATTGACACCGTAATACCGATGCACGACGACTCGTTGAAGTTTCTGCGGTATCAAATAGCAAGTGATATCGCGCCAGAATTTGGTAAGTCGCTCGACACTGTACAGCTAAAAACTCTACGTTCTGCAAAATCACTATTTCTTGCCGGTAATACTCGAAAAAACAAACTGCGAGTGGATAGCGCTCTGCTTGCGCCCCAGCGATACAACATCAATCAAGGTGATTACTGATGGCGACAAAACAGTTTTTTAGTACTGCCAATCCACTTAGTGATGCTCTTGGTAATCCTTTGAGCTTGGGAACAGTCAAATTCAAGGTATTAGGTAGCGATACGCCATTCACTACATACAAGGATTCAAGTTTGCAAGTGGCTAATGACGACCCGCTTGTGCTTGATGGTTCTGGCAGAGGTTCAGCCTGGTTCAACGGTAATTGTGATGTGGAAGTATACGATAAAGATGGGAATTTGGTTGATAGCGATGATGCTATAAACCCCGAAGATAATATAATTGCCTCAAACACACTACTAGTACCGAACGGTTCTTTTGAAAATGACAGCAATAGCGATGGCATACCGGACGGATGGACGTTAACTAGTGAAATTGGATCAACAAATGCCATTGATGCAACGGTTAGCTTTGATGGTGCACAATCATTTAAGTTTACATCAACTGGTAGTGGTGGCGGCAATCTGGTTACCGATGCGGTGTTTGCTGTTAATGATGTCAATGACCTTATTGTCGAATTTAACATTAAGTCTACTGTTGCTGATGTCAGGAATATTGTCAGGGTGGAATGGTTTGATAAGGATCAAATCACATTGTCCAATGTTGATATTTATGATGAAGCAACAGCCAATCCGCTCGTTTTTACCAAAAAGCGTTATGTTCCCGCAGTGCCATCTAGCGCCCGATTCGCGAAGATTCGCTTAATAGGCTGCGATCCTTCAGATTCAACATCCGGCACTACCCATTTCGAGAACATTAGGGTTTATTACGAGCTATCGCATTCAGGCATAATCGACTTTAAGAATGACGGTGGTGCCAAATCAGATTCTGACGCTACAACCGGGGATGGTACAGATAACGCTCAGGCATTTGCTGATGCATTTGCGCTGGCTCAAGATGGTGATACGCTCTTTTTGCCGGGTGCCAGTCAGGCATACAGGGTTACATCGCAGTCTGATTACTCGACTAAGCGAGTAAAAATAATAGGCGTAGGTTGGGCATCGCACATATTTTTTGATAATGCCGCTGGAGCAGCTTCAATTTTTTATACAAGTAACGCCACAGGAAAAGGACTTATTGTTGATAATATTAGGGTCACTGGTACCAGGGCAGGTTCGGCAAATCAAGAAACGAACGGTGCCGTAGTCAGAGCCGTTAGTTCAGATCTTTCCACGTATATAAGGGATGTTGGTGTATTAAATTGCTACATTACTGGTATGGCTACTGCTATTGCCGCTCAAGTTTGCGATGGTGTTATTAGTCGAAATAATAGATTTGAGGATATGGTGAATGCTGGCGGTAATGCCATTGCAGCATTTTTGTATACTTGCCGGAATTTCGATATTGATAACAACAAGCAGGAAGATGAAAACGGCATTTATTCAGTGCAATTGAACGACCCTACAAATTCAACTGTAGGCATTCATGGCACTATTACAAAAAACACGTTTAGATCCGCTGTAGCGTTACGTTATCACAGAGATGTCAAAATCTCAGAGAATGCAATCGACTATCCTAATCACGCGCCTTCAGGTTCAGTTGCTACAATTACCGGAGCAACGCAAGCCAATCCCGTTGTTGTAACGGCGACAGCTCACCCGTTCTCAGATGGTCAGCAGGTTTTCATATCTAATGTGGTCGGAATGATTGAGATAAATTCGACCGTTTCACAAGTTAGATATACCGTTGCCAATTCAACCGCAAATACTTTTGAATTGTTAGGTATTAACGGTACGGGATTCACAGCCTATACAAGCGGTGGTTCTGCTGTCGTCTCGAATGAAAACTTTGGCGGGGCTTTGCTTATTACTAACGGCATGGAAGAAGTTAAGATAACGGATAATTGGCTCAGAGGTGCAGACGGAAACGTGACTGGCACAGGTTTCGAAGGTGGCGTTTTACGTATAACGGATGGCGCCACAGGCATTACAGCAAAAGGTAATACTATTCGGTCTTATGACGGAATAGGGGATGGCATATCACTTAATGGTGTTGGTGCTGATGCATGCCTCATTGGTACAAATGATGTTATCGATGAATCTGGAACGAGCGTTAAGGCTGGGATATTTTGGGAGCCAGGCGCCGTATCAGATACTGATACATCGATTGATGACAATGATGTAACTGGTTTTACTGTTGGAATTAAGGCGCTTCCTGCCGGTAAGTTTCTAGGGATTACAAACAACAAATGTAAAGATCAGGTTACGCTTGCTATCACTACAGATGCTGCAGTTACCGCTCCAGCTTCTGAAGTTGCGGAGGTGGTTATAACCGGGAATCGATGCGCAGATAAAGCTATTCTCTTAAGAGATATTCAAAGCTTCGTTGTCAATGACAATACTGCGCCCAGCATTTCGATAAGCGGAGCGGGTAGCGGTGATGGAACTGTAAGCGTCAATCATGTTAAAAAGATCGGTTCAGGAAATCCGTTTATCGCCGTCGAGGGCCACAATATCGCAGTTGTTGGAAATTCAATTAAAGGCGATGGTTCGCAAACTAATTTCGCGCTGTCAGTTGTTGCAGGCGCAACAGCAATTAATGTTACAGGTAATAACATCGAAGGATTTGACGGAGTAAATGGCGCTGGCATTGGCATTAGAACTGCAAGCTGCATTGCTTCGGGGAACTTTATTGATAATTGCTATAACGCTATTGATTATGGAGCGAATGCTTGCAGACTGGGAATCAATATGATTACCAATACACATGCATCAGGTGCTGACTATTCTGGTACCTTAGCTATAGGCCACTTTGAAGGTACTGGATCGCCTGAATCAGTTGTTGGTGCAGGAATAGGTAGCACATACACAAGGTTAGACGGTGGAGCGGGAACAAGTCAGTACTTCAAAGAATCCGGCACTGGTGACACTGGATGGGTTGCCAAGTAAAGCAGATAAGGTGATGAATGAGCGCAAAAAAAACCATCCCGTTTCTTGGTGGCTCAAACAAAGATAAGAATATTACTGTCAATAATCAGCTGACAGTCAACCTTATGTCGGCTGTCAAGGGGCATGATGCCAAAGCTGCTGTTGTTCTTGAGTCTGTGCCTGGACTAATTTTAAGGGGTAGTGCTGGGAATGGTGCTTGCAGGTCTGCAAAGCTCGTAAAGTGGAAAACACATCAATATGGTGTTTATGGTAATAAGCTAACCAAGACGACTGGAGCGCTTATAACCGCTGAAGCAGGCACTCTAAACACGAGCAGCGGACAAACTGTTATTGCTCGTGGCCGAAACTACATTATGATTGTCGATGGTACCAATGGATACAGCTACAACGGTACTACGTTTTCCCAGATCTCAGATGCTGACTTTCCTAATGGCGCGACACACGTTGTCTATATGGATGGTTTTTTTATTGTTAACGACCCATCAACCGACAATTTCTATATTTCTGCACTGGAAGATCCTACTTCCTGGAATTCCCTAGATTTTGAATCTGCTAGTGTGTCGCCTGATAGTGCTTTGGCTTTAGCGGCAACAGAATCAATCCTATGGATTATCGGGGATGAAACAGCGCAGCCGTTCTACAATTCAGGCAATACGGATTTTCCTTATGAAGTCTATTTAACGTCAGTGCAAGAAGTAGGAATTCTAGGTGTTTATTCGATTGCCGAATCCGATGATGGAATATTTTTCCTGGCCACGACGCCGGAAGGTGGAATATTTGTATATAGGTTGGTGGGTACTGATGGTAGCGTCGTTACAGGAGAGGAGCAAGAATCGCAAATTGTCAACTTAAACAATCCAAGCAATTGCGTGGGATTTATCTATAAACAGGCAGGGAAAAGTTTCTATGTACTGCAGTTCCTGGATGATGACCTAACGTTGGTGTATAACATTCGTGCTGCAGTTTGGGAAGATCGTCAAGCATCGGACGGCGGGCAGTGGCGCGCTGGTGGCCATGGCGTTATCAACAACAAAAATATAATAGGGGATATCGTATCTGGGAATATCTACGAATTGAGCTTGACCACCTACACTGATGGACCTAACCCGCTAATCCGTAAAAGGCGGACGCAGATTATTCATCAAGATAACCGGGCAATTGACTACCATGAGCTAGTTATAGATTTTGAACCAGGCCAGGGCCTTATTACCGGGCAAGGCAGTGACCCGCAATGTAAGATGAGATATTCCAATGATGGTGGTTACACTTGGTCAAGCACACTCACTGCGCCAATTGGCAAGATAGGTGAATACGGCAGGCGATGCCGGTTTCCGCGCCTTGGATCAGGCAGGAATCGAGTCTGGGAGATATGGGTATCTGATCCTGTACCAGTTGTTATCAAGGGGGCCTATGCCGTTGCGGTGGTCCTAAATGACTAGGGCAAGGTCTGTAGAGCCGTGGAAGAGCATTCCGATTTCTCGGCAAGGGAATATTGCGGAAAGGTTCAGGCGCTGGCTTGAGTTAATACGACGAACACTAAACACAGCTGCCAGCGGTGAAACTACAATACTAAATATATCCGTTGATGGCACCATTACTTTTGATGTCGATGAAGTTTATGCTTCTGGTACCATAGAACTTGAATTGCCAGATGATAATGCTGTTATAAAGCCTGTTACTATCAAAAACATTGGCGATTTTGATATTACCCTTGTGACTCCTACGTCTGCATTAATTGAAGATGAGATAGATGCCATATTGCCTGGTGGGTTTCAAAACAAGCACTCTTACAGGTTGGGATTCGACGGCACTAATTGGTGGATAATATGACCTTCATTCCTCAAAAATTACCTTTAACATCCTTTGGTGAGGTTTCTGTAGCTGAACCAACACCAATAACCCAGATATTGGCAATTAATGGACTAACAAGTAAAACGGATAGTTTTTCTTTTTTGGGTGGGTTAGTAATCGCTGACGATTCACAGTTCATTATATCGACCGGAACAACACCAGGAGCTTTTGCTGCTATTCTATCATCAAGAAATTCATCTTATAGAGCTGGTCAAGGTTCAAGATGTAAGGTGACAGGGCGCTTTACTGCGGGAGTTGCGGACAGCACCCAACTTTGCGGATTTATCTCAGCTACCGATAGTTTAGCATTTGGCTATGATGGTGATGAGTTTGGAGTTATACGCAGACATGATGGACGATCTGAAATACAAGAGTTTCAGATAACATCTTCAACAACTGGGGCTGGAGATGTAACCGTTACTATTGACGGTACTCCATACACTGTTGCTGTCACTGTTGGTACTGTCCAGGTTAATGCGTTAGAAATAAGCAATTCATTAAACTCTCAAGTCCCTAATTATAATTTCACATCAAACGATGACACGGTTGTGGCTGTTAGCGATATAGCGGAGCCTATGGACGCATTTGCGTTTGCATTGGATACTGCAACGGGAACAGCGGGAACATGGACAGAGATCCAAAGTGGAGCGTTAGCAGTAGTGGATTTCACTGCCCAAGCAGATTGGAGCGAAGATCCGATGCCGGATTTAGATCCGACAAAAGGTAATGTTTATGATATTTCTTTCCAGTATCTTGGTTATGGTCCGATGTTGTTCTCCATAGGTGAGAATGAGAAAAGTTTAAAATTGGTTCATATTATTGAGTACTCTAATTTATTTACTTTGCCAAGCTTGGGAGATCCCACATTTACGGTTGGATGGACTGTAGCTAGCGCCGGATCAACGACTGACTTAGTGCTAGCTGGTGCAAGCGCCGGAATGTTCGTAGAAGGTAAAGCAGTCATTACTGAAGCGCCCAGGACAATTACAAATACCCTCTTAGCAGTCGGAACAACCCCAACTAATTTATTAACTATTAGGAATAGGTCTGTTCGTGGCGATCGAAGAAATAGAGCGGCAACTGCACTTTTAGAAGCTTCAGCGGTAACGGACTCGATTAAGGGTGTTGTAATAGATCTTATTATTGACGCAGATGTGGCTGGATCGCCGACATTTCAGTATGTTGATAAAACGCTATCCAATACTGAATTTGATGTTGTTGGCACTACAGTCACAGGCGGTACTAGCATTGGCGTGCTTTCGGCGATTGCTGGCAGCAGTGATGAAATTGATCTAGACAAGATAATGGCAACCCTGTTACCTAATCAAACATTAACGCTGGCAGCGTTTGTAGTTGCCATTCCTGCAGCCGATGTTACGGCAAACCTTATATATCAGGAGGATATATGAGTACATCCATAGACAAAGAAATGATTCATAGGTTGAATGGTGAAAGGGAAAGAACGTATTGTATTGTTGCGACAATTACAAATGAGTCCAATGAGTCAAAGCAGATAGTTATAATGGAATCAAACATGACCTCCCTTACTCAAGCTCAAGCGAAAACCGAATGTACTGACGCTTTGACTGTTAAGGATGACGCGGTCAATCCCAAATAAAGAGGTCAATATGACTATTCGAAATGCAACAAAAAGCGACATTCCTCAACTAATCGCGCTTGGTAAGAAATTTTTTGACGCGAGCAAGTATTCTGATTTCACTACTTATTCTGAAGAAGTTGTTGGTTCTATGCTTGAAAATATGATTGATGACAAAAACAGCATATTGATAGTTTTAGAAGTTGGTAAATTACAAGGTATGCTAGGTGCTATAATTTATCCAATGTATATGTCAGGCGAATTAACAGGTCAAGAAATGTTCTGGTGGTGTGAAAAGAGAGGTGAAGGAGGTAAACTGCTGACAGCTGCTGAAGATAAGGCGCGGGAACTTGGTGCAAAATCTTTTACTATGCTGTCACTGGACCAGTTAACACCAGACAGACTGGATAGAATTTATTCGTCTAGAGGCTACGTTTCGTCAGAGCATAGTTATATAAGGAGTCTTTAAGATGGCAGTTTCGACAGGTGCGGCAATTCTCGGAGGCTCGCTATTCAGTGCGGGCTCAAGTTATTTCGGTTCTCAAGCTAGCAGTGAGGCTAGCGCTGATGCATCCAAAGAAGCAACAAAAGCGACACTTGAGGCTACCTTAGCAACACTTGGTGAGATTAAATACCAATTTGACTACTCTCAAGCTGCGTTAGCGCAGGGCCGACAGCTCGAATATAACGCCCAAAATGCATTTGGGTCTATGCTTGGAATTAATGGCACTGGCACTGGCTCTTCTGGTAGTCAGCCAATCAAAATGAACAATCAACCGTTCGATGATTCTCCCGCAGTGCGTAGCGGTAGGGAATACACCCCAAGCCCTCAATCAATCAAAGGCGAAGCGCCACGACCTGCAACGCTTAATGGTAAACAGGGATTAACCACTACAGATCCAAGGGCTGACCGCCAATATATCAAAGCTGGAATGCGAGGTGCTGGCGATCCAAATGTGCGATCTGAATATCCAGGAGGGTATGATCCAAATGTGCAAAACAGATCGCCACGGGGATTTGGCCAGTATGTTGAATCCATAGGGCCGGGATCTGATGACCCAAATATACGATCTGAATATCAAAGAGGAGATCCGAGTTCACAGTCTAAAGCTGTACGTGTAGTTGGTAGGGGTGGAGCGGAATTAGCGGGGGAGTTGAGAAGCCGTCCGCCCCCCGTTACCACAGATCACAGAGGGAATGTGGTTGAGCAATACCCACAACCGTTAGCTGACAATCAAGTTAACGATCGATTCGGTAATACTCAAACTTTTGGCGCTACAAATACCGATTTTCAACCTAACGTTGGCGCCAGGGGATTCGTCGACCCTAACGTTGATCCAACTAGAATGGCTGGGGATTCCATCGAGGATGATCCTTATTACAACTATGTAACGGGCAGTCGAATTGCCGGTGAAACATTTGGCGAAGATCCGTATGCCCGAAGAGTTATGAATACTGAAAGAGTCGGCGCCAACTATTCAGATGATCCGTATTTTCAATCGGTTCAAAATAGCGGGATTGCTGGTGACACATTTCAGGAATCGCCAGGGTATCAATTTGCGTTAGAGCAAGGAGAGCAAGGTCTTGAACGTCGGAATAGTGCCGGTGGAAATTATGGCGGCAGAGCATTGAAAGAAGCTTCCAGATATAACACTGGAATGGCAAACCAAGAATATTATAACTGGGCGAATTTGCGAGGAATGGATCTATCAAGGGAAGATGCTGCATATACAGATTATCAGAATCTAAGAGCTGGTGATCTTAATAGACAGGATGCAACTTACGACCAATGGGTGGCCACTAGAGGCGCCGATTTATCTAGATCAGATGCAGCATACAGAAATTACCAAGGACGTGAAGAATACGATATTAATAGGTCAGATATCGCGTATCAGAATTACATGAATAATTTACGTGGAGCGGCTGGTCTTGGTGAAAACATTCCTGCAACGGTTGCGAGTTCGCAATCAGCAGGATCACAAGCAGCGGGGGCGTACACAAATCAAGGAAACGCATTAACAAATATTTATCAAACTCAAGGCCGTAACGAAATCGACGCTATTCAGCAGCGTTACGGGGGATTTAATGACGCCGTTCAAGGTGGTATTAAAAACTACCTGACTTATGATCAATTAAACCAATAGGTTTTATTATGCCATACCAAAATTTTGGGACATTTGACCTTAGTGACGTTTACAGGGATGTAGAGTCTATAAAGGGCGCCCGCTTAAAAAATCGTATCGGCGGTATGCAAGTCAATCAAATGGAGGAACAGGCTGCTAACCAGAAAAAGAAAGACGAAATCAATAGAATGTATGATGAAATGCCTGCAAGAATCGAGCAGTATCGAGTTCAAGGATTTAATCAAGAAGCCGATGATTTGCAGGATCAATACATTAAAGGTAAAACGGCAGCATATACTCTTTTGAAACATGAAAGGGAATTGCTAACTAAGGATAATTGGGCCGAGAAAAGAAGCAGATATATTCAATCCGGATTAATTAAGCCTTATGATATGCCTACCAAATACGATGGTGATTGGTTAAAAGCCAAGGAAAAAAAGGCTAAGGCTGATTATAAGATCGTTACCACTAGATTTACCGATTCCAAAACAGGTAAAACAATGGCCGAAGATAGGCCAGTAATAAGCGGGGTGCCGGGAGAAGCTAGAACACCTTATGATCCTTATGCGCCTAAAGATGGTGCTGGTGCAGGCAGAGAAATCAAAGCAGCAGACTCAAATGCCATTGGTCGTGCTACTGGTCAACTGTTTGGTGGGTTTTATGATCCTCAATCCGGAAAGATCACAGGTTTAAGCAAGGATGAAGAGCAGCGAGTTCTATCAATCATCGAAGAGGCAGAGCGGTTATTTTTGGATAATCCAACACTTGGCCACAGGCAGGCAGTGGCGAAAGCTGCCAGGACTGCCGGTATTGATATCAAATCATTAAGCAGGCCAGCAAATGATCCTTTAGGTATCAGATGACAATTCTGCAGGATTTCAGAGAGCAGCATCCCCAATATAGTGACGTTGACGACGAGACACTAGCCCAGTCCTTACATGCAAAATATTACACCGATACCGATTATGGCCAATTCAGAACATCAGTAGGCATAGTCGATCCTGTCCAGGAAACACCAAAAACCCCTTCAAATCGTATTGACTCCAAGATCCGATCAACCAGCGAGCAAATGAAGGGTTTGCAGGATGACGGCACTTCAAAGCTCGATGATTTTGCTACTCCAGAGCCAGAAGAACCCGGGATGTTTGATGAGGCTATAAAGGGCCAGCAGATCAAGCCATGGAAGCCTTCATTATGGGAGAGAATTCAATCGATTGGTGCCAGCGATGCCCATAGAGCTAGGGGTTTAAATGAGTGGGCAGCAAGGGATATCGCCGAAGAAGAAGGTATCCCCGTTGAAGAAGTTTACAGTAATGCCGGTTTTGCCAGGCCAGTATTGAATCCAGAAGGTAGAGATCCTGTTCAGTCACTAGTTGAAGGTGGGGTAATTGCGGCATCTCAGTTAAAAGATGTTCCCCAAGCAACCGTTAACACAGTACTTCGGGTTATTCGTGGTGGCGATGATTCAGCCGGTGAGAGTTATCTTGATCAAGCAATCGACTATACCGAGCCCGCAAAGATCAAGAATACCGATCCAAATTACCAGAATCTCTACGGTCTTGGTAAATCCCTCGGTTATTCGCTCACAACAATGACGGCATCGGCTTTAGCGGCAGCTGGCACTGTTGCAGCTGGCATGCCCGCCGTCGCTCCTGGAGCCGCTATGGCCGCAGGTGGAGGGGTAGCTTATCGGGCATCAAAGGATGAATTCCTTGATCGAGTAAAGGAACAGCTCGATAAAAAATCAGAATCGGTAAATGGTCGACCGTTAAATCCTGACGAATGGACAAGTGCACTCGAAGAATACGAAACGGCAGCCATGAAATATGGCGCATGGGAAGCTATCCCAGAGGCAGCAAGTAACCTTGTTTTTCTTCGTGCACTGTCTTTGCCATTGAGAGGCGCATCGAAAGAGGCATTAACCGAAGCAGCCAAACGCGCAGCGCAAGCAATGGCTAGCGAGCAAGCAACCGAAACAATAACCGGAGTCGGGCAAAGTGGCGCCGAACAAGAGGCTGGACTAGGTAAGCAAAAAACTGTCGCTGAAGCATTCAGAGATCAAGCTCTACAGACTGCCATTATCACTGGATTGATGGGTGGTGCCGGTGCTGGCGGTCGAATGGCAGTTGAAGGAGGTCCACAGAAACGGCTTGGAAGAGCACTAACCCAGGACGTTGAAGGGGCGGAATATGCGATACCAGCCGAACAAATGGGAATTAATGAGCTAGATCCAGAGAATGCCCAGCTAGCCGCAATCGGCCCAGATCGAAATTTCCCTCCATTGGTTGAGCCTGATCCGTTCAAATCAACAAATATAAGCAAAACCGTTCCTGATGACTTCGGAATGGATGAAACTTTCCTGACTGATGAAGAAGAAGCGACTTTGGAGCGCAAGAAACAAGCGTCCGATAGAGCAAATGAGCGAATTGCCCGACTTGGAAAGGTTCAAGATACTGATGAATTACAGTTAGCTATTGCTAAGTATGGCGGTATCAATAGAGAACATGCAACTGGAGAAGGTATCGACCCCGAGCACTTCAAAGAAAAAGTTTACGCCGGTGTACCTGTTTCGATTTTCCCCGCAAAAGAAGGTAGAAGCTTTGATGAAATGGCGGAAGCTTTGGCCCAGGATGGATATCTAACTTCCAAAGACATCAAAAACGAATTGATTGATAAGCTTGGGGAATCGCTAGCAGGAAGGGAAGTTTATACACCAACTGGTATCGAATCTCGCACAGACGATCTTTTTGGAGATCAGCAACAGCAAAGGATGACTTTAGGGATAAGAGCCCCTACACAAGCCGCCGATACTTTGGATATGGGACCAGGCACAAACTACGCGCCAATGATCGGCAAGCATCGAGAATTGCCTATTGATGTAAATCACGAATACAGATTAGGAAATGGCCGAAATGTACGCATCCCAGAGCAACCTGTCCGTAGGAATCACATTATCAAACGCCTTCAACGGTCTTTCGGAAACCGTATTTATCAGGGAAAGGTTAAAGGGAAATCTCGACTTGGATTCTACCGCCCAAGGGTTGGTGAGATACGGATCAGGCATAAGAATGATCTCGAAGTCACAGCTCATGAATTGGCGCACTGGATTGATGACCGCCATCCATGGGTTGCCAAACTCTACAAAGAACACGATAAGGATATGCGAGGCGTATCCTACGACAGCTCTAAGGATTATGAAGGGTACGCGGAATTCATGCGATTATGGCTTACGCAAGAACACGAGGCGCGGGAGAGGGCCCCCGGATTTTATGATGCATGGGCTAAAACCCTGGCTGATCCAAAAAATAATGAACTGGCTGAATCGCTATATGATGTCCAGGAAATGATGCACGCTTGGTATATGCAAGGTGCGAAAGCCCGGATGGCCTCAAAAATTGGTGACGAGGCATTGCCAGTCAGGGAAAGGATATCAATGGCAACCGATGGCATTGCAGATCGGATGCTCCAGGAATCGCTTGATAAACTTCATGCTTTTAAAATCGCTGAACTGAAAATTGAGGGGGAATTGCAGGATGCAACCATATCTGGCTATAAATCACTACGCCTTGCCATGGGGCATAGCGGAGTAACCAAGGCTGTACTTGAGCGCGGTACCGTTGGCTGGACTTCTGACGGTAATATCGATTTTACTGGAAGCTCTTTGAAGGATGTCTTCGCCCCGGTTGAGAATCGAATGGAAGATGTCCAGCTTTATTTTGTAGCCAGAAGAGCGCAGGAGCTGACAGATCAAGGCAGGGAAAATCTCTTTCGCCCAGATGAGATAAGAGCGGGATTGCAGATCGGTGAAAATGATCAGGAAATAGCACAAGCTTTTGATGATTGGTTGAATTTCAATAATCGTATGATGGATTTCTACCAGGATTCAGGGATTCTCGGTGAAGGTCAAAGAGCGGCCATTGAAGAGATGAATAAGAATTATATTCCGTTTAATCGAATCCTGGAAGCAGCTGATAATTTAGCCAAAGGCGACAAGGGCAAAGTGATTCGCGGCGGTTCACCGTTTATGAGGTTGAAAGGTGGCAGCGGAAATATCAATGATGTGTTTGAAAGTATCATTAGTAACACTTCGTCAATGATCCATATGTCTTTAATCAATAAAGGAAAACAGAATTTCTATAACATGGTAGATGGTGCTGATGAGCAAACAGGGGCCATGTATGCAGTTAAGGTGCCAACAGAAGTAAAGCCAGTAGAAATTGACGTAGACCAAGTTAAGCGCGCAGTGGTTCAAGGTTTAGGTTTAACTATGCGCCAATACAACATCATGAAGGAAATGCCGACATCGGAAGCGGAAAGAATGGTTGTTCAGATGGTAGAGACAACCGCCGAAGGGATGGGAGATCATATTACATTCTTCCAACACGGGATGGAGCCAAAAGGAAATATTGATTCTGTTTTGCGGGATGGAAAGAAAGTTTACTATGAAATAGGTGATCCGCTTCTATACGACGCCATTGCCTCTTTAGGCCCGCAAGTACACAACCTGGCAGTTAATATACTTGGTGGCTTTGCAAATGTGCTTAGACGTGGCGTTACAATGACGCCCACATTCCAAGCAAAAAACTTCATTCGAGACACAATGAACGCCTTTACTTTGTCCAAAGGTCATATTGTGCCGGTGGCAGGTGCCAGTAAGGCCCTACTTGAAAGGACTTATAATGATGAACATTATTGGGAGTATATGGCGAATGGTGGCGGGTTTGCTACCATGGCTCAAGCTGATGGTATTAATGTTGATAGAATTGCTTCCGATCCTCGCTCTATTCTCGATAAGTATGATGAAGTACTCGGCAGTTTTGAACTTGCTAATCGCATATCTGAATATAAAGCTTTAAAGAAAAAGGGATATACAGGCAGGGAAGCCGCCTTAATGGGACGTGAGATATCTACAGACTTTGCCATGAGGGGCAGCAACCAGGTTCTTCGAGTTCTCACAATATCAATTCCTTTCCTTAATGCCAGAATGCAGGGGCATTACAGAATAGCCCGTGAGGTAGGCAAGCGGACACCAGAAGGTAAATTCAGAATAGATCCGATGCAATCCTTTAATTATGGGCTTCGTGCGCTGACAGCCATCACAATTCCAACCTTGGCACTTTATGCGTTGAACAAGGATGATGAGCGATACCAGGAAATGCCTGAATATGTCAAAGATTTATCTTGGATATTCTTTACCGGTGATGGTGAAGATGATTATTTTATTATGCCTAAACCATTTGAGACTGGTATGTTATTTGGCACATTGCCCGAGCGCACATTTGAATTGATAGAAAAGCAAGACGGTAAAGAATTTGCTGATGCTATGCTTTGGATGGCTTTAGAAACCACAAATATTGATCTTATCCCTCAAGCATACAAACCACTTGACGATCTGAGACGGAATAAAAAATTTACTGGGGCCCCAATCATCCCGGAATACATGGAGCACGTTGAGCCAGCAGAGCAATACCGCAATTACACTAGTGATGCCATGATTGCTTTGGGTGATAAGCTCAATATCAGCCCCATTAAAGCGGAATACTTAGTAAGGGGGTATTTCGGTACTTTGGGCACTTGGGCGTTAGGTCTTGCAGATATGTTGGTGGGTGACCTGAATCAAGGTGGAGAGCGGGTTTCAACTGATTGGGAAGATAACGTACTGCTTTCTCCATTCGTCGATGACGGCCCATTGAGGCGCACCAAGAGCCAGCAAGACCTATACGATATGCTTAAGATAACTAGAACTGTTGTTAATACAGTCAATCTTATGCAAGATCGGGATCCAGAGAAAGTGGCAGATTATCTCGAAGGCAAAGAAAAACAGTTATTACTCAACACAAATAAAGTCCTAGAACGTCAAGCCCGGAAAATGCGCGAAATCAGCAACAGAATCGACGCAGTGACAGCAAGCCAAGATATGACTGGTGATGAAAAACGCAAGACTATCCAAGAGCTTCTAAGAGCAAGAAACGAACTCACCAGGGAAACTATGAAAGGCGTCAACCAAAAGAAGATTAGACAGTTATCTAAGCAGGTTCCATGATATCAAAACAACTTCCAAAGTTTTGCTTTAGCGGTAGAGTTATGAAGCCAAAAGGCATTGTAATTCACTATTTCAGCTGCATTAACGTTGACAGGGATCACAGCTTTGACCTTGATGCCTGCAGAAACCTAATGATTGACCTGAATCAGCCAAAAAATGAGAGATGCCACTATCTGAAAGAACCGCACCACAAAATCACAAGGGGGTATGCTTCAGCTCACGTTCTTATTGGGCGAAACGGTGAAACCTGGAAGCTTATTGATTTTGACAAGCAAGCCTATCATGCTGGTCACTCCTCGCTAAATGGTGTTATTCACTGCAACCGGTGGACCGTAGGGGTAGAGCTTATCGGCACAATTGATAGCGGTTTCACTGATGAGCAATATTGCGCATTAAATCTTCTTTGTGCTGGACTCATGAAGGATTATTATTTTGAATCTGAGTCAATCGCAGGTCACGATCAAGTACGTTATGAGGCTATCCTAAACGGAAAAAGAGCTAGCTACAAAACTGATCCGAGCGGTTCCAAGGATGGTCAAGGTGATAACTTCGATTGGGATAAGCTGAAACATTTAGACGGTTAATTCCTTGAAGTACTTAATACTCATATATCAAACTCGCATAAATCATAAATATTTCTGGCTAATATCATTCAACCATTTATTCTGCCTTTCCGATACTGGGTAATCATCGGTCTTTTCTGCCATATCCTGGATAAAATCATAGTCTCGATCACTTAGTGGTTCTGGGTCGTCCAGGGCAGCTAGGATGATTTTTCTTTGAAAACCGTTCATTTAATAATTCCTTATATTTTCGATTGTAATAATCTTCAATAGCCTTGTAATCTTCGACTGTTCTTTTTGTGATTTTACTTTTGCTTGCTTTCATCTCATCGACAGCAGCATCACCAATTTTGATCCTAAGTCGTTTTTCGTAGTCGTCGCTGTTACCTCCTTTGTACTGATTGCAGTAGACAGATTGAGCATGGATATTCCTTTCATCGTATCGAAGATGAGAATAATTCCCAGATTCCAGGAAGTGGCCAGCATCATAATTCTTACCTAATGGACGACCACAACAAATACATGTTTCGCCTTTATCGCGTTCCCTGATGTATCGATGGCATGAAAATTTTGCAGCTTTTCGCCTAGTCCTTGGATCGTTTTCTCGAAAGTTTCTATCAAATTCAGCGTTGATTTTCTTCTGTTTCGTTATAGCGTTTTTCTTTGCTCTATCAATCCCATAGTTTTTAGCGCACTCGATATTATGAAACCAGCCAGGTTGAAGCTTAAACATTGACTCTCTTGGGAATCTTTCTTTACAGCCACAACAAAGGAGAAGTTTATTTGTCATTCGCACAGTCCATAAATTGAACTACAAAGCGGCAGTTCTTCACTGTCAGAAAGTAAATCAAACTGCCTACCTCCTCTACTTGTTTTGGCCCATTCAATGATATTTTCAATCCTGCTGCGCCTATCAGGATCTTGCTCATTCGTAAGTAATGGTGTTTTATCAGCAGCAAAAAATGTCGATATGTTACGTTTCGATGCCTCGCTCACAAGCATTTCCCATTCCGCTACTCGTTCAATTTCTTCTGGGAATCGATTTGCAATTTCGTTTATCTCTGCTTTTCTCGCATGAATACAAGGCATACAACCGACGCGCCCCATACCCATACTATAAAGGGGATTAGGATCTACACTATGTTTCTTGTGCATAGCAAAGACCTGACTAACTGTCCATTTTAAAATAGGGCGATAGTTAGTTAGGCCACAGACGTTATCAACGTATTCACGCTCTGAAAGCCTAGCTCTGCTTGGTGATTCTTCAGCTCTAACACCTTGCCAGCTGATAACCTCATCGTATACCGCTAATGCTGGCGTTATAACATGATCATCGATTGGAGCGTGCTTTAACTCAGCTGAACAAAACCGCGCCCTTGTCGAAGGAAAGCGTCCTTTAAGCAAGCATAAATCTAAGAACGGTATTCCAGTCGGTCTACATAATTCTTTCACTCTATCGATTTTGCTTTGGCTTATACCTTCTTTTTCCCAGAGCTTTTGCAAATTATCACGCCGTGTTTTCATCTGCTTTGAGAAGTCGGCTTTTACCCGTGTTATCGGGCCTATAACAGACTCAAGATAATCTAAATACTTTAATGTTAATAGATGTTCATGCCCGGTATCGGCAAAAACGAATTCCATATTTTCCGTGTTGCGCTCGATAGCCAGCAGCGCCAATGCGGTTGAATCTTTACCGCCGGATATGGAAATTATGTTTGCTGTGCTCACAGTAAATCATCCTTATTAGGCCATGGAATTGAAATATGGAAATGCTCAATAGTGAAACGGTTTAAGGTTTCATAGACTTTGGTGTAATCGGTTGTATCGCAATCGGTAGTACTTTTCTTCTTTAGCATCACTTCTTGGATTGGCTTCCATAGATGTTCTTTCACAAGGTCTTTGTTCCAGGGAATATCGATTTTTGGGCGTAACTCAAAAAACCTTCTGAGATCTAATCCGGCTGCATTGAGTTCGTCGGCCAGTAATCCAAAGTAAACATGTAGAGCTTTTCTTTGTTGCGGTGTAGCAGGCCTCTTAGTTGATATTTTGAAGTGAATATACCCTTTTTCCTTATACAGCCGCTTAACTTCCCGAATGAACATTTCTTCCGAGTAATCACTATTAACAACAAACTGGGATCCCTGGAAATCATCCGGCATCTTTAATGCCTATTTCTGTATAGCCTTTGAGTAACGAAGGAACACAACGCACATAGCTAATTTTATTTACCGGACTTTCTTCTCTAACAATCAATCCAAGCTCACTATCTTTATAAAATACAATCGATTTCGGAATTGAATAAACGGTTGAATTGCTATTGATTTTTTCAAATTTTGCTAGGTATTGTTTTTTCATAATATTAAAGGTTCCAAGCCCTAGCTAAAGTTTTTAAATCATCTTCTGATAGACCGTTTTCTTTGGCTTTTTTTATAACTTCGCGTGTTTTATCTATTAATATTTGAGCTTTTTTATCCTCAATAGCAGGAGGGTAAATTCTCCCAGGTACAAGCCAGCAATTATTCATCATCACTGCAGTTACTTCGGTAACGAGACAATTACTACCCTGTACGCCTCCCTTCTTCCCCATCCTTATAGCTGTTGCTTCTGTTTCGCATACAGCTTTAGGAATGAGATGCCCTCTACCTTCTGTGAGATCGGTATTAGTCCAAACGGCCCAAACTTTTTTTGTGTCCTGTATCGTCATTTACTTATCTCCTCTAATGTCAATTTAAGGTTTTCCGGTATTTTAGGGTTCTTCTCGTTATCGCCCCTGTAAGGCGCTTCAAGCAACATTTTGTGCCTGGGTGTCTCTGATATGTATCTAGCGTATTTGGCTAAAGCACCCCTATTTCGTGGAGGTTGTAGGCCATTTGAGAATGGTTGGACAGGATTCACTTTGTGTTTGAGCATAATACTGATCTCATGCTCTGTGTATTTACCCTCCAAAGCTCTAGCTTTCCATTCTGGCAACAACTGCAGAACCTCTTGAGCCCTTTGCCGCAAATAGAAACCATCCATATTATTGAGATCCCAGGTTCCTATGTGAATGCGAGCAAGAATTCCCAGTGGTGTTTTATGAATCTTTGCTGCTGCTACGATCTCATCAGCTGTTATTTCAGACCCATGGATGTGACGAATAATATCTGCCGGTTTTGGGAAATATTGACCTGACGGCCCTTTCAAATGAGCTTTCAGCCCACCAGCTACTTGCTCAAACGAGTATTCATTCAGCAATTCAAAATAGGTTTTAACCACGGCAGCTGCTATCGGTTTATGCTCTTTTAGTGGCTCAATAGTGCGCCTTGCTGAATCAAGCAATTTCGATAACATTGGCAATTCAGAATCAATCATTAATCACCTTTGCCTCACCCTCGAAGATATTCCCAGTTTCACCGATTCCTAGTTCAGCATCCCTTTGACGGACCAATTCGTTATAGTCTTGAGAGTTATTAAAACCTTGCTGATTAGAGCTTTTGAGTTCATTTAAAACCCAGTGTGTTTTTAAGCCTTGCCAGCCTTTTTGGCAACATATGGTTATTGTCTCATCAACAGATATGCCATGGTTTGTTGATAAATCAGTTAAAACTTTTCCCATTGTGTCCACAACCGTTTGCGTGAATGCTGCTTTTTTAACTCTTCTCAACTCTTTGTAATCTGCTAACTTCTGAGTAGATGGTTTTTCTGGCCAAGAAGAAAAATCGAGCGCCGAGCGAGTATTCTTTTTCTTACCATTCTTTACATTCTTTACATTCTTTACATTCTTAACTGTGTACTGTCCGGTGTCCGTCTGCTGTTCTGTCGCTGTATCAGCTGCTGCACTGTCTGGTGTATCGCTAGCAGTATCGTCCAAATCTGCCACGTCTTGATATTTGTCATAATTACATATAGTTATGTAACTTGTTAGGTTGTCTTTCTGCTGTACTATCATTGACTCATCTTCAAGTGCTTTTAAGAACCGTCTAACCTTCCCTCTTGACCACATCCAAACCTCAGAAAGTGTTACTTCAGAGCGTATTTGCTGACCTCTATTAATGTTTACAATTCGACCTTTTATCATTTTCTTGCTTGGCTTATGGTTGGCCCACAACAAAAGATCAACCCATGCCTGCCCTTTAGTAAAAGGTTCTTCAGACCAAAGCCAGTGATTAGTAATACTTCTACTCAGCTTTATCCAGCCAGCCAAAATTTATTCCCCTAAAGCGATAAATTCAGAAACTGGCATCCCGAAAAAACCTGAAAACTCTTCAAGAGTTGATTGTTTACACTTTGATTTGCCGCGCACAAGAGCGCTAATAGTTTGCTCTGAAATGTTTGTATTACTTGCTAACTCCTTGCGACTTATCTCTTTTTTAGCGCAAGCAACTAGAATCGATTTACCGATATTCATATTATTTCCTTACTGGACGATTAAAGATATATTTAAAATAATGCAAAATAACGCTTGCGTCAATGTTTTTTATAATCTAAGGTTCAATTACTAGCAGTAAACAACAACCAAAACAGAAGGGTATAAAATGAGCACACAAGCAAACATTCAACTAAATAGAGCGCAACGTAGAGCCGCAGAAGCCGATGCCTAAACAAAACATCCAGCAGCAAGAGAACGGCAGCAGGTAAAAAAATGAAGGCAAAAGCGCTTTATGTTTTCCCAGCCGTGATGGCATACCGAGCAGGAATCAATCAACTACTTGGCAGAGCTGGTATACCTTCTCGATTGTAATAGTCAACCGGTTAAAACACAGCCTGCTTAATTGCGGGCTTTGCAGGTAGAAGCTAAAGGAGAATTCAAATGACAAATATTGACTGTGAAGTATTCGAGCTTGAGATGGGTAATAGAGTGCTTTGTGATTTCTGCGGCAAAGAGTTCACAGATTCGGACGAGAAGGGTGGATTACTGTTTCAGTCAAAAGCAACAGGCCCGTGCTGCAATGATAGAATTAGAGAACTCGCCAGAGTGCACAATGAAGAATTTCTTATTCACCAGTATTGCCCGGATACTATGGCATTTGCTGACTGGGTAAGGGATCATTTAAGGTAGAGCGAGGCTAAAGGAGCTGGTTCGAGTCCAGCCTCTACCCCTTAAACGTCAAGGCGACGAGTAAGCGAGATAAGTATGAGAGACACCTTACTAGTAATACTGATTATATCCCTCCTCGCTGGAGGTGCTTTAGATTGTGAGGAAGAAGAACGCCAAGAACTGATTTATTGCGAGATGGTAAACGATGGTCACTGGCCTAATTACAAAGAGATCGATTGTCAACCGGAGAAAATAAATGAAAATTAAATTTGAAATCAATGCTAAAGGTGGCTGGATTGTTCCTAATGGTTCAGATATTGGTGATAAAAATAAGATACCTGATTATTCAGTAATAGGTGATGATTGCATAATCGGCAAATATAATAAATTTGGCTTTAGTTGCACCTTCGGCAAAAGGAACACCTTCGGCGACGGGAACACCTTCGGCGACGTGAACACCTTCGGCAACGGGAACACCTTCGGCAACGGGAACACCTTCGGCAAAAGGAACACCTTCGGCAACTGGAACACCTTCGGCGACGGGAACACCTTCGGCGACGTGAACACCTTCGGCAACGGGAACACCTTCGGCAACGGGAACACCTTCGGCAAAAGGAACACCT
>PJEL010000684.1_pt1 | contig 39141 bp, 30 predicted proteins | sample 1853271 | NCBI WGS metagenome assembly PJEL01 (sample SAMN08108733, study PRJNA415343) | Invertebrate metagenome, whole genome shotgun sequencing project. | host: Globobulimina | place: Sweden: Gullmar Fjord | collected 2015-08
ACAGTCGCATTAGTATAATAGGTTCCGTCAGATAGTCCAGTAAAATTAATAAAATTAGGAGAACTCTCCACAGTTGAAGAATTAACCAGCCCTGTAGAATTATAAAGATAAACCGTTATATTTGCTAAATTAGTATCCACTGCAGTTACATTAATAACAGCATAATCCTGAGAAAAATTCCCTGTAGCAGTTGATGGCGAAACAAAATCAATAGAAGAGGGAACCGTGGTGTCAAGAACAATTGTTCTCGTACCAGTCGAATTAGAATTACCAAAGCTATCATTTACAGTCGCATTAATATAATAAGTTTCGTCCGGCAACCCCGAAAAATTAATATACAAGAGGGATGTCCCAGTACTACTCGAATTAACCAACCCAGTTGAATTATACAAATAAACAATTATTGTATCCAAGTTTGTGTCCGTTGCAGTCACATTAGCAACAACATAACTCTGTGAAAAATTCCCAGTTGTGGTTGTAGGAGAAACAAAATCAATCAAAGGATTTATGTTATCCTTAGAAAACGTAACACTAGAAGAATTAACATTCCCAACCGAATCATTCACATAAACCCTCCAAGTATTAGACCCCTCAACCGAAGTAAGCCCAGTCACATCAGTCCCACAAGTTACAGTTGCATTAGTAACTCCTAAATCCGTTGAGTACCAACAACTATCCAAGTTCGCATCCGTTGCAGTATAATTCAACTCAGAAACATTTGTCGTATAACTCTGATTCAAAGGATAATCAAGACTTAACGAAGGATTAGTAGTGTCAACAGTAACATTTCTAGTAGCAGTAGAATTACAATTTCCAGCATTATCACATGCAGTAGAATTAAAAAAATACACTCCATCAACAGAAATAGAGAAGTTATCGTACTGAGGACTTGAAGCAGTTGTACGAGTTGAAATTGTTAATGTGCTATTGTACAATTTCGTAGTTATATTCTTTAGCCCGCTTTCAGAATCAGAAGCTGTTATGTTTATAATCACATATTTTCTAGTAACAAAACTCCCAGAACTGTCAGTAGGGGAAACAAAGTCGACAGAAGGAAAAATAGTATCATACAAAGTCTCCGCACTATCATTCACATCAGTATTATTTATATTATCATTAACATCCCTAGTATGAACTGTCAAAGTATAATTTGTTCCAAACGTTAACCCAGTAGCATTATAAAAATTGTCCGTTGTATTCGCCTTCCAAACCCCATCCAAATAAATAATAGTATTATTAAAATCTCCTCCCGGGTTTGTCCAATTCCAATATATCCAATCATATCCACTAGATTGATTCGCCAAATTAGTCACTGAATTAGGCGGAGTAACATCCGACGTAAGCATAGTAATATTGTTCGAACCAAGCAAAGTTCCGTCCACTGTAATATCATTAGGCGTTATCTCACAACTCCAAACCTCCCCAGTAGAAAATTCCTGAGAAACAATCAAATCCGTTCTATTATCATATAACGCAGATATCTGCTCAGCACCTAAAACATGATTATATACTCGAACATCATCCAAAGTTCCATTATAATATCTTTGAGAAGCATCTGGACTACCTAAAATTAATTGATCAGACCACAAATTGGTATCATAAACAGGATCGCTACTTGTGTCATCAGTGTCTACTAAAACCCCATTAAGATACATTCTTGTTTCAACATCTTCATCCCATGTGACAACTACGTGATTCCAAGTATCAACAGTAATCGTTCCTGAATATACATAGGTATAATTCGGACTAGCTATAAGAGTATCTACAGCTCCAGCCCCATCAGAATCCCCATAAAAAAACGTGAACCCATTTTGATTTAAACTTGCATTAAAATGTTGAATACTCAAGTGCATCTCCTGCCCATCACCATCAGAATAACCATTTTCCCCAGCAGCTCCAGCCCAAAGAATTATTTGCGGAACTGAAACATTCATGGGTTTAGCCCACACCTCTATAGTACCAGAAGTTTTATTCATCACCGTATCAGAAATATTATAAATATCATCATTCACACCATCAAACTCGTAAGCTCCCTTCCCATCATACCCTCCTGTCGAATTCCAAGTTGAACCATTAACAAGTCCGTCATTTCCATACCCAGAATAATCTTTCGTATAGGTTGAATTGCTCCCACCCTCAAAAGGCATATTAAGCGTTGTAATTGACACCCCATTCAACTTCCAATTAAAAATATTCTTCACAGAGTCGGAATCAACATCAGCAGTAGACTGATTATAACAAGTAATATTCTCATCAGTTTTATTCGTTCCAAGAGATGAGTTCAACAGAGGAGCCGTATGTGTTGGAGCAGAATTCTCCGCAACTGGTGCAAATACAGCAACAACATGAGTCATCCTATTCGTAGAGTGATTCCATCCCATATTAGTTATCCCAACACTAGCAACATACTTCGTACTCCCAGCTGCAGAAGCAGTAGAAGTTCCAATATCATACCTTTCAATATTTGATTGAGTCGTCATAAAGTCCCCCGTATTTCCACTTGCAACAACATCAACTACCATCGCATCGTCAATAGTGGTATTAATAGAAGTGGTAATATCGGTTATCCCAGTTCCAAAATTAGTAGTCGAATTAACAGGAGCCGTTTGAGAAATATTATAAAGAGAAATTCCGCCCGCATTTGATTCACTAACCGTTCCAGCATAGGTAACAGTTATATTTGCATCTCCGACTATTGGACTAAGCATATACCAAAGACTAGAGCAACTATCCGCCCCACTATCATCAAAATCAACACCATCAATCTTCGTTAGCCCAATTCCGCCATAGGTAACATTTGTCGCCCTGCAAGTATCTGCCGCAACCGTAGCAGAAGCACTTTCCCCTGTAGCCCCAACAATTAAAATCCTATTATCCCCACTCGCAACAGTGTGCGACCAATTCAGCGTTCCCGTACCCGTTGCAGAAGTCGCATTGCTAAACACCGCACCTGGATTCGAATCAGTTAGCGCAGTACTATTCACGTCAGTATTGTTTATATTTCCATTAACATCTCTGGTGTGAACAGTCAAAGTATAATTCGTATTAGGGATTAGCCCCGTAGCATTATAAAAATTGTCCGTTGTATTCAAAACATTAACACTATCCAAATAAATAATCGTATTATTAAAATCCCCTCCAGGATTTGTCCAATTCCAATATATCCAAGTTGTGTCCGAAGACTGATCTGCAAGTCCGGTTACAGAATTTGGAACAACAGTATCCTTCGTAAAAACAACAACACTTGAATTTTCATTACCCGTAGTATCATTACAATAAACAGTCCAAGTATTACTTCCCTCTGTTGAAGTAACTCCCGTAAAATTAGTCCCCATAGCGACCTCAGAAGAATTTGTCGTTCCCCCATCTGTAGAATACCAACAAGAGTCAGGATTAACCTCCACATAAGTATAATTCAATTCAGAAACGTTAACGATGTAGGTACTGCCATTCACTGGATAAACTATGCTAATCGTTGGAAATGTTGTGTCTGCAGCAGAAACCCCACTAACCGTAATATCATCAATATCACAATCCTCATTATTAACATTAGAACTACACCTAAATCTTATCGCAAAATTTGAATTCTCATTCGCATCACCTGTAAGAGAAGTATTACTAAGTGTGTAAGCATTACTTCCAGAAACACTCAAAACATTAATCCAAGAAGTCCCATTATACCAATCCGCCTCAAGATATTCCCCACCATCAAGAGAATTAGTCATATAATAAAAAGAAAAAATAATATCTTGATAACCGGTCGTATCAATCCCCGTAGAAATCACCGACTCACCATCAGTGTTTTCTGTCCATATAGCCTCCGTCCCAGTACGAGGAGTTGCTTCAGCATCTCCGACCACCCATGCCTTCCCTGCTCCAGAGGTAGTCCAATTATTAGTAGCCAAATTCCCAGATTCAAACCCCTCAAAAAAACTTCCACCAAAAGAAGCAAGAGAAGCCGCATCATGAATATATTCAAACTCCAAATAAGCAGAACCATCCTCCAAATTAACAACCCTAATATCAAAAACATCATTATACCCCTCCATCCCAGAAAGCGTAACATCATACTGTCGAGTTTCATTTATAACAGGAGTACTCCCCAAAACAACATCACCATCCTTCTTGTAAATTTCAATAAAACTATTCAGCCCCAAAACATTCCGAACAAAAAGATTAATCACATTCCCATTAGTCATATTCTGCTCAAAAGTCGCCCTCACATATTCTCCACTAAAAATTCCCACAGACCAAATATCATCTATATATTGGACTACAGAAAAAATATCCGAAATAAAACTCCGATTCTCATCTAAATGACTAGCAGCCGTAATATTAATCTCCTCCCCAAACCCAGGGTCATTCGGAGTCAAAATAAAACCATACTCCTCTCCTGGCACTAAACCCTCCTTAAACAATACCCAATCCCCAAAACATTCCTGTAAAGAAAAATTCCAATCCTTACATTTGTATAAATTAACTCCCCGAGCAACCAAAGTCACAGTCGCATTACTAAATTCCATCCCCGAAGGATCAATCGCATAACTCTGAACAAACCTTTCCTCAGCTAATTCCTCAACACCCAAAGAAATATTATCCTCAAATTCCAAATCCCTAAATTCAATACTATCAATCAAACCAATATTCTCAAGCCTAGCTTCGCTATATTTATTCTTAACCTTAGCCTTCAATTCATTCTCCAAATCTTCCAGCTCTTCAGCAAAGCTAGCAGAAGCAGAAAGGCCACCCTTAACCTTCCCATTTTTCACATCATCCATTTTATCACTAATATCCTTCAAATTCCCAGGAACCTTCACACGAATATTCATCCTTTCATCAGAACCAAAATAAACATTAACAATTTCCCTATTCCAATAAAAATCCTCACTCTCATTTACTTCAGGATCAACAGGATCATCCTCTGGAAGGAATGTGTAATTCCCCCCAATTTCAGAACTCCCCGAACCACCCAAAACCTTCTCCAAATCATTAATTTCAGTTTCATTTACCACAGCAGTCTCATTAACAATAGCGCTATTATTAACATCCTCAATGTCTGCAGTATCGTTAACCCCATCATTTTCATTGGAATCCGTAAAATTAACCTCGACCTCGGCACTCTCATTAAAATCAGCAAGATCTTCTTCAGCCGAAGGCCCAACTGGAGAAACCGGCTCAGAATTCTCCTCCTCGTCATCCTTACTCTCATTAAAATCTGTTCCATTAATCATCCCGCCAGAAGTCACAACTATAAGTCCAAGCAAAAAAAACGCAATCAATCCAACCAGAAACACCTTTCTCATTCCCCAACCCCCACAAGCCTACAAACCTTAGCCATCCCAACATTCCGATAAGAAACATCTCCCCGCCCTTCAAACCGAGCAAGAACAACGCGAACAGTAGAACGAGACAACTTTGACAACACAGAAATCTCCGTAATTGTCGCACCATCCACCCTCTTTCTAAGAATCTTCAAAACCTTGTCTTCAGCACTCAAAACCAAGCTACCTCCCATTCTTTACTCCAGCAACATAAACTTTAGCCATCCCAATATTCTTATAAGAAACCTTTTTACCTCCCTCAAGCCTAGCCAAAGCAACACGAACAGTAGACCTAGATAAACCAGCAGACTTAACTAAATCCGTAATAGTCATGCCATCTTTACTGTCCTTCAAGATCTTCATTAATCCCTCTTCAACACTTATCTTTTTCATCGAATAACAATATTGGATACCAATTCCTTACATCAATAACAAGACCCAATCTTAATTACATTATCTTACACTAATAATTATCAACAAGACAATCATTCCATACAAAAAATTAAACATCTGACAAAAATAACAATAAATTAAACTATCTAAATATCAAAAAGAAACAGCATCAAGCACATATAATATACAAAAAAGCAAAATATTCACTAAACATTAACAAATTAAAAAATAACTTTCAAGTTAAAGAATAATCCCAAAACCACCTCTCTTAACCTCAACTCCTCTACGAACCTTTGCGACTCCCTTGCGAACCCTGCGTAACAACTGGCTCCCCAACCCACCAACCAATACTTAAAATTATATAAAACAAAAACACTCATCCCTAACTAAAACCTACTCCAACTCTTTTCGAATCAACTTATGAGCAGCATTAATCTCTTGGAACTTCTTCTCGTCTCCACCACTCATATCAGGATGAAACTGCCGAGCCAACTTCTTATAATTCTTCCCAATCAATTCAAAATCATGCTCATCCTCACTAACACCCAAAATCCTCCGAGCCTCTTTCGCCTTATCGTCAGCCTTGTCATCCTCAGCAAACTCTCTATGAAACTCATCCAAGCTAATCTCCTTATCCAACAACTTCTCAACCTCTCTCTCCAAAACCTTATCAACAACAAACAAATTCTCAATAAATTTCCTACATAAATTATAACTATAACTAAGGTTCCGACCCTCAAACCAAAAACAAACCTTCGCTCGAGCCTTCAACCGAGCGTTCCTCTCCATCTTCAACTCCACATTATCACGATCAATATTAAGCATCTTAAGCGTAGCCATAATCCGGTTCTCCACTTGAACAGCCCGCCTATCAAACGCACTCGTAAACACAGGAACTTCAATCTCATTACCCTTAACTTTTACCATTGTCATCCAGTTAAACCAAAAAAAGCTTTTATAAGTTTAAGCATCCCCTTTTTCTCTTACTTATCTAACAACAAATCCAAAAACAAACAATCCCCCAAGACCACCAAGGAAACACCATTAACATGTAATCCTCAAAAACAACTAACCAGCACACTCGTCTCGACAAACCTTCTCCCCTTCCCTAGCCTCACCAACACAATCCCGATATCCACTCCAAGCACCCCTTCGACAATCCCAAGACTCCCTAAAGCATCCAACCTTAGAAAACCAAGACCCACTCCAACTCCCTAAACATTCTCCCAAATCAACCTGACAAACTCCACTCTTTTCAAAATAATCTCCCCGACACACATTCCTCTCAGCTCTACTTTCCTTTCGACATTCTTTCCGACAAGCCTTCAAACTCCCCTCATACAAACAAAAAGCCTCATCACTTTCCCAATATGTCACATTCTCAAAAACCCCACAAAAATTAGAATCGTATTCAACCCTAGACCTATTCTGCAAAACAACATTATCACTCAAACACTTCGTCACATTAACCCACTCACCCCAACTTCCATTAATCACCAACTCAACGCAAGCCTCCTCAAACCAAGTCCCAAAATTATTACTCTCATTTTCTTCACTCACAAAATTCTCCATATCAACAACCCCATTAAAAATCCTACCAGAAAAATTACCAACACCAAATTCAAAAACCAAATCATCCCCGCTCGCCAACCTGTCCACAAAAACCTTATCACTAAAACTCGCATTACCCGGCTCACCAGAGTCATCCCTTGGGGAAAAAATATCAACCCAAAATCCAAACGCATCCGCCCCACCAATATTCGAAACCTCAACACTAACAACCTCGTCCTCCCCACTCAAACTCAAAATCAAATCCCCGAGTTCAGATCTCTCAAAATCAAAAAAAGAATTCTCCCCAACAACACATCCATCACTATCCAAATCAACCAAAGACTCACCCTCAAACAAACTAATGCCCCGAACAAAATAAGGCCCCCGAGCACCCAAAGAATGAACCAACACCCCCTCAACCCTATCGCTAACACCATCATCCAAACTCCACAAATACTGCCCCTCCAAATCATAAACATCAGCCTCAACTCTATACCCCTCACCATCTCCAACAACATCAAAATCAAAACTCAAATAATCAACCAACCCATTACTATCCAAATCAACCCCCTCCAAAAAACACCCATTCAAATAACTCCCAAAAACAAAATCCCGATAATCATAAACAGATGTAACATACTCAGCCAAAACAACCTTCTCCCCAATCAAAACCCTTTCAATCTCATAAGCCCCAACATAGCGCCCATCCCTAAGCATCTCCCCATCGACACGAAGCAAAACATAATTAACTCCACTCATTAACTCCTCCTCAACTTGGACAAAAATACTCCCACCTTCATACAAAAGAAAAGTCGAAACATTCTCCCTGCCTCTAAAACTACATTCAACAGAAACATTCAACCAAACATAATCCGAATCACTAAAATCCTCAAGCCCCAAAACCTCACAACCAGAATCATAAGAATAAACGTCACTCAAAAAACCACCCTTTCGATAAACCAAACCCCCTTCACTGTCCTCAATCCTCAAACTATAATTAAACTGACTCTTCCCCGACAACAAATGCGCTCCAACCTCAACCCAAACACTCCCACCACTAGAACCAAGAGACCCAGCCTCAGTTCCACTAACAACCCCAGCAACATCCTCCAAATCAACATAAAAAACATAATCCCCAGAAATAGTACTCCCAATATCAACCTCAAAAAACAAAGAATCTCCAATCAAAGAATCCACAACAACAACCTCACCAACCTCACCCCCATCATAATCAAAAGAATAAGACCTAACCAACTCTTCAATACCCAAGGCACAGCCAAAAGAAATCAAACACATCAAAACCCCAACTAAAAAAATAAAAAAGGTCCGTGTCTGTCCGTGTCTGTCCGTGGCTAAAAATTTAGATTCACCAGCCATTTTAACTAAAACCAAGTACATGGACCCCCGCCAATATTACAGATATAAACGCATTAATAAAATAAAGCCCAAGGTAAAACAGGAAAGAGCCCAGAGCAATACGGCTTCTTTTTACAGATTTAACGTCTTTGCTGAAAAATGCATCAATAGAAAAACAAATTATCATCGACAGCAAATAAATTAAAATACCGAAGGGGATAGATAAATCCACATTTCCCATCCCAGTCATTTGATAACTAAAGTCTTTCAAAAATAGGGGGATAAATAGAATTGCTCCGACAACAGAAGAATAAAATAGTCCATTTGAAACACTGCTCTTCTGAATTCCAATAAAAAAGACATAAAAATTTAGATAACTGTAATTAATTACTGCCAAAACCAGCAAACTGAAAGTCAAAAGTATGCCTTCAGCCCCTTTGAAAAATGAAAAAAATGAAAACAAAGTTATGAAAATTAAATAAATTTTAAATTTTAAACTCATCGCAAATCCTCCATTATTTTTTCCTTAACATCGTTTTTATCTTTAATAAAAATATGATCTACCTCAAGAGGAAATCCTACATAAACCCCATCCTCTATTGTATTTTTATCAGCACCATCAATACCATCCAAAATAACACTCATATCCTCCACAGGCACAACCCCATCATGCCCCAATCCCAAAATATTCCCATTATACAACCTCAACTTTTCAACATTCAACCCACCCAAATCAAACTCACTATCCTCGCCAACAGCCAACCCATTATAATACCCCATCAAATTCCGAGAAATCTTTTCATCCCCCGAAAATATCATAGCAAGTCCAGCGAGAGAAGAATAAAAATTCCCATCCAAAATACCAAGCTTAAACAATATACCAGTATACCCGCTCATAGTAGTGTGCTTGCTCCCAATCAACCCAACGGCAAGATTCCCAGCATTATTCCCATAGACATTCTCCCTAGCAACAGCACTCAAAAACGTCCCATCATTAAGCTCACCTGGACACCCAACCCCAATAAACGTCCCAACAACATCCCCACCTTCCAAATCAACAACAATCCCGTCCACAACCCCAGCATCAACCTTTCCACTCTCCTGATATTTACTAAGACTCGACAAAGCAACCCGACACCCATTAGAATGCCCAACATAATCAACCGTAACATCCCCCGAATAATACTGAACCCCAGCCACAAGAGCAGGCCAATAATAATCCACCAAATCCTCATAGGTATAATCAGGACACTCCTCACACTCTGTCCCAGGCCCACCAGTAATCTCAATCTCCCAAACATCCCGCCCACTTCTCCCCAAATCAATAGCCAATCCATCCCCCCCACCTTCCCACATAGTCAAATCACTAAACAATCCTCCAGCCATAACAACTCCTCGCTCTCCCATAAAGCTCCGAAACCCGAAACTATATTCACTACCCAAATGCTTCATTCTCAAGGAAGTATTATCATTACTAGTCAAAACTCGTTTTACCTCCAAATTAAAAGTCCTATCTCTCAAAACAGAATCAACAACCTCCGCAAACAAACCACTCTTACCCTTATACGCCCCAACATTTTCCTCCGTATGCAAATAATCATAAACTCCAACAGCACCAACATCTCCACCTCCCAAATAAACATCACCCATATCCAACCCAAGCATCCTCCCATTTAAATAATTCTCCCTCTCAAAAACCAACCTCTTAACAGCAGCGATATCCCCATCAATATCATTCCCAAAAACATAAACCTTATTCCCAGCACCAAAAGCCCCTTGTTGAATCAATCCATTATAAGGCAAGCCTTCCTTCTTCCCTTCATAAAAAATCAAACCTTTATCCAAATAACTAACATCAACACTTCCATACTCATACAATTTCCGACCAACATAAATCTCCAATTCCGCCTCACTTCCTGAGGAAACCATTTCAACATACTCACCCAAAAATCTTCGAACAATTTCATCAACATAGGTATACCCAACATCAACCTCCAAATAAACTTTCAATGGCTCAATAACAAAAAAATCTCTAATATAATTATTTTCAGAGTAATCTTCACCATCAAAATATTCAAGAATAACATCAATCTTTTCACAATCAGAAAAAGAGTCAACAAAGGAAACCACCTCAATTCCACCAGCAGAAACAAAAACATTTTTTTCCTCAACCAAACTTTTTATCCCCCCACAATTCTTAATCAAACTAACCCCAACATCCTCACTTAGCCCAACACTATGAACCGAAACATTAATCCGGAGCCCCTCATCAATTCTATCAAAAATCAACTCATCCTCAATTACAAAAACATCCTTCCCCTCTCTACAAACATCACAAACAAAACTCATAGAATCCACATCTCCATCATAACTAGCAACGCTAGACTTAACACCGCAAACCTCAACATTATCCCTACATCTAACTTCAATATCAAAAACCTCATAACAAGAAACATCATACCCAAAAGACCCATCCTCATCACTTAATACCTCCTCTCCATTATTCAAATAACCATATAAACCATCCATGACATTTCCATCACTACCTTCAACAAAAACATTCACATTGCCGCTACAAGAAGCCTCCAAAGAAAGATTTGACTCATGCCAAACAATCGTATTGCTATACATACCAGCGGAAACAATATCAACATCTCCATCAGAGTCTATATCCGCTGCATGGATAGATATAGCTCCATTAACAGAACTACTTACTATCTTAGAGGCAAAATTTTCATTACCATCATTCTCATGCAAGATAACCTTATCCCCCTTAAAACTAGCAGAAAGAACGTCAATATCTCCGTCAAAGTCTACGTCTATTGCATAAACAAATCTGGCATAATTAACAAGAACCGATATCTCACGAGCAACAAAATTTTCATTACCATCATTTTCATACCAAGCAATCTTATCATCATGCATACTTGCAGACAAAACGTCAATATCTCCGTCAGAGTCTACATCTATTGCATAAACAGATATAGCCCCATCTGCAGAGGCAGTTATAACATGCGAGACAAATCCTTCCTCTCCATCATTTTCATACCAAACAATCTTATCATCATATTGATTAGCAGACAAAACATCAATATCTCCGTCAGAGTCTACATCTATTGCATAAACAGAAAAAGCCCCATCTGCAGAGGCAGTTATAACATGTGAAGCAAAATTTTCATTACCATCATTTTCATACCAAACAATCTTATCATCATACACACTTGCAGACAAAACATCGATATCCCCATCAAAATCTATATCCACTGCATAAACCGACACGGCCCCATCAGCATACGCTATTATATGTTGCACAAAACCCTCATTGCCATCATTTTCATACCAAACAATTTTATCAGTATTTATGCTAGTAAAAAGAATATCAACATCTCCGTCAGAGTCTATATCTGCCGCAGAAACACCCCATGCTCCATTCTCAGAAACACTTATGTTATGAGACACAAAACTTCCGCCGCCAATATTCTCATGCCACGCTATTTTATAATCACTCAAACTAGCGGAAACAACATCAACATCTCCGTCAGAGTCTATATCTACTGCATAAATAGAACGAACTTGAGAAACAGAATCACTAATAACATGCGAGGTCCATCCAATCTCCGGATCAACAACCCACTCACTCAACGCCCCAACCTCACCCCGAACCTCTAAATCAATATAACTCTTCCCATCCAAGGAATAAACACAAACCTCATAATCAAAACCCAAAACATCTCGAAAATCATAGTAATTATTACCAAAATATAAAGTATGCCCAGCCCACGTCATCTCACCAACTCCCGGGAATATTTCCATCTCCTCCTCAAACGCCTCAAAACAAACCTCTCTCTCTAAAACCCCATATTCGCTCCCATTCCAAAAAACAAAATCACTATCAATCTCATACAAAACATTAAGCGTCACTTCCCTCTCAACATCTTCCTTATTCCGAATAATATAAGTCTGCTTAATAGCCCGCTCATCCACATTAAAAAACCCAGTATCAACCTCCTCATGAACACTCTCAATCTCAAGCGCCCTCGAAGAAAACCTATTTCTAAAATCATCCCTAGACGAATTAATATTCTCCTTATCAAAAACAATCTCATCTGACAAAGCAGAAAACAGGGCTGCCCTAAAAACACCAATATCACTAAACTCTACAGAAAAACCAACCTGCCCAAATCCTTCAAGCTGCTCAAATTCTTCTTCAATAACAATGTCCTCAATCAAAGCAGAGGAAAAACCAATCAAAGCAAACACAAAAAATATCCCAACCAATCTCCTCATAACAAACAACAAACCAATTTCTTTTAAGACTCTTATTTAAAAATTCGGATAAATAACCCCCAACCTTTATCCCATAGTTCATAAAATCCAAGAGTCCAAAACCTAGAAATCCTCACGCCAATTAATTCCCACCTCATCACCAAAACAACTCCCACCAAAAACCCATTCCCCAAACACAAAAAACAAAACGCTTAAAAGCCAAACCCACAACGATAAACTATGACAAAAGAACAAAAAGAAAACAAAATCTTAAAAGAAGACCTAGAAATCCTAGAGGAATCCTCGCCACAAGAAGAAGAACAAGAAGAATCAAAAGAAGAACTCTATCTAAAACAACTACAAAGACTCCAGGCCGAATTCGAAAATTTCAGAAGAAGAACAGAAAAAGAAAAATCTCAAATCAAAAAAAACGCAAATGAATCTCTAATCTCCGAGCTCCTACCAATCCTAGACAACTTCGAACTATCCCTAAAGCACAACACAGACCAAGGAGTCCAAATAATTTACGAAACTTTATACAAGACACTAGAATCTCAAGGCCTAAAAAAAATCGACACAACAGTACCATTCAATCCACAATTCCACGAGGCACTACTTCAAGAACCAGGAAAAGAAGACGGAAAAATACTAGAAGAATTACAAATAGGATATACCCTAAACGATAAGCTTTTAAGAGCATCAAAAGTTAAAATCAGTAAGAAGACTGGAAAATAAATCCAATTTTTCAGCCAAAAACAAAAGCCTTAAAAAGGAATGTATACACGACTTGTATATACAGGAGCAAAAAGATAAAATGTCAAAAACAATAGGAATCGATCTCGGAACAACATTCTCAGCTGTAAGTGTAATGGAAGGTGGAAGAGCAAAAATAATCCCAAACACTGAAGGAAACAATACAACACCAAGCGTAGTTTCAATCAACGGCGACGAAGTATTAGTAGGAGAAATCGCAAGAAGAGGAGCAGTAGCAAACCCAAAAAATACTATTCGAAGTATCAAAAGATTAATGGGAACAAAAAAGATGACAAAGATAGACGATAAAGAATATTCTCCAGAACAAATTTCAGCAATGGTTCTACAAAAATTAAAGAAAGATGCAGAAGAATACTTAGGAACCGAAGTAACTGATGCCGTAATCACAGTACCAGCATACTTCGCAGATGCACAACGAAACGCAACAAAGGACGCAGGAAAAATCGCAGGATTAAACGTTAAAAGAATTGTAAATGAGCCAACTTCAGCTGCTCTAGCTTATGGATTGGAAAAAGAACATGATCATACAATTTTAGTTTTCGATTTCGGAGGAGGAACTTTCGACGTATCTATTCTAGAATTAGGCGGAGGAATCTTTGAAGTTAAGTCAACATCTGGAGATAACACATTAGGTGGAGATGACATAGACGATCTATTAATCGACTACATTGCTTCTGAATTCAAAAAAGATAATGCAATTGATTTGAAAAAAGATCTAGTAGCTCTACAAAGATTAAAGGAAGCAGCAGAAAAGGCAAAAATCGAATTAAGTTCATCACAACAAACAAAAGTAACAATTCCATACATTTTCTCAGACGACTCAGGACCAAAGCATCTAGACGTAACAATAACAAGAGCAACTTTCGAAAAAATCTGTGAAGATGTATTTGAGAGATTGAAAAAGCCAACATTGCAAGCGTTAAAGGATGCTAAAATGCCAAAAATCGACAAAGTAATTCTAGCAGGAGGTTCAACTAGAATTCCAAAGGTAAGAGAAATAGTAAAGAAAATTACAGGAATGGAGCCAGACAAATCTATTAATCCAGACGAAGCAATTTCCCTAGGAGCTGCAATTCAAGGAGCAATTATTTCAGGAGAAGTAAAGGACGTTCTTTTACTAGACGTAACTTCATTAACATTAGGAATAGAGGCACAAGGTGGAATCCGAGTAGCATTAATTGAAAGAAACACAACAATACCGACAAAGAAATCTGAAACATTCACAACAGCAGCAGACGGTCAAAGCGCAGTAACAATCAATGTTTTACAAGGAGAGCGGGAAATGGCAGAAGACAATTTATCCTTAGGAAAATTCGACCTAGTAGGGATTTTACCAGCACCACGAGGTATACCACAAATCGAAGTAACTTTTGACATCGATACAAACGGAATCGTAAACGTATCTGCAAAAGATCTAGGAACAGGAAAAGAACATAAAATCACAGTAACAGGCGGATCTTTATCAGAAGACGAAATAAAAAATATGGTTAAGGACGCTGAAAAACACAAAGAAGAAGACGAAAAGAAGAAAGATAAAATCCTAACAATAAACGAAGCAGAGTCACTAATTCATGCAACTGAAAAAATGATCGAAGAAAACAAAGAAAAAGCTCCAAAAGACATTGTAGAAAAAATTACAAAGGAAATCACAGAATTAAAAGAAATTCTAGTAAAAGATGACCTTGACGAAATCAAAAACAAATTAGACACAGTAAAACAGGTTTCGCAAGAGCTTGGAGTAAAAATGTACGAACAAGCAGCTAGCGAAGCTCAAAAAGAAAACGCCGAACCAGGAGTAGTCGACGCAGAAGTAGTTGAAGACAACGAAAAGAAAGAAGAGCCAAAAGAAGAAGAAAAGAAAGAGTAATTCATCTACACAACTAAATCTAAAAAATAAATACTCCATAATTACCATGGCAAAAAAAGATTATTACGAAATACTGAATGCAAAAAAAACCGATTCTGAAGACGTTATCAAAAAGAACTATAAAAAATTGGCAATGAAGTTTCATCCTGATAAGGCAAGCGATGACAAAAAAGCCGAATACGAAGAAAAATTCAAAGAAATAAGCGAAGCCTATAATACTCTAAGTAACAAGGAAAAAAAACAGCGCTACGACATGCAAGGACAAGGCGGGTTCAGTCAAAGCGGTCACCAAGGGAGGAGCGGAAACATGGGAGGCTTCGGCGATATGTTTGAAGACCTACTCAGAAGCCAAGGAATGGGAGGCTTCGGAGGACAACAAGAAGAAGATCTAGATTTGCATTTCAGAATAACAATAAAATTCGAAGAAGCAGCTTTCGGAGTAGAAAAAGAAATCTCAATAAAAAAAGAAGCTTCATGTAAAAAATGCGAAGGAACAGGCTCAGAAGATAACAAATTTGAAACATGTGAATATTGTAAGGGCCAAGGAAGAATACAAGTCAACCAACAAACTCCTTTCGGAACAATGAGAAGAACAATTGAATGCAACAAATGCAATGGGCAAGGAAAAATAACCAAAAACAAATGCAGGAAATGCAATGGGCAAGGAACCACTTCTAACGCAGAAAAAGTAAAAATAAAAATACCAAAAGGAATAGATAATGGACAAACCATAAGAATTCAAGGAGCAGGAGATGCATCTAAAAACAACAGAACAGGAGATTTATTCTTAGAAGTAAGTGTATTGCCCCACAAAACATTCAAACGAGACGGCTTCGACATCTATATGAAATTCCCAATAACTTTCGCAAGAGCAGCATTAGGGGGAAAAATAAAAATACCAACACTAAAAAAAGAAGTTAAAGTAAAACTCGGAAAAGGAACTAATTCAGGAGCAGTCCTAAGATTAAAAGGTCACGGCATACCCCACGTAAATAGCCTATATGAAACAGGTGATCAATTTGTAGAAATAATAGTAGAAACTCCAAAAAAATTAAGCAGAGCTCAAACAAAACTATTCAAAGAGCTAGACAAACTAGACAAATAATAAAACTTAACGTTTCTCACCCAAAAGCACCTTATTTGAAATAAAAATAAATACAATCATAAAAACACTAGTTATAATCAAGATAAAAAATGCTGATCTAAGCAATTCTGTCCTATGGGAACCTATGGCTTCCGATTTATTCATTTCCAAAATCAAACATCCACTAAGCTCTGTAACATATGTATGTGTTCCCAAAACTTCAATACCATCAATATTTTCATAGACAAAGGGATGTGTTGATTCAAAACCCGAATTCCCCGCAAAAGAAGAACCATCAACACATGAACGAGACTGCGCTGTATCAATCTTACGCTTCAAAAAAGTTTCCTCTTCAGGAAAAAATCTAGAAGAAGTAATCATAAGAAAGTCCTTATTTATAATATAAACTTCTCCAGTATCCCCAAGTCCAGTCCTATCAAGTGGAATTTTATTAAAATCATCAAGGGCCATACTAATAGCAAAAATCCCCAAAAGCTCACCATTATCAAAAATAGGCAAAGTTATTCCCAAGGTATTCACTTCAATTCCAGGAGTAGGATTATAGAAAAGGTCCATGTAGGCACCCTTTTTACCCTCAACATAAAACTCATATTCAGAATAATCAAACCCTTCAAGCTCCCTAGTACTAGAAACAACAGCAATCCCATCTTTATCCCACAAATCCAACTCAAGATAAGCGAATTCCTCAACAATACCATCCACATTCTCGTAGACCTTTTCATACAGCTTCTCATAACCAACATCCCCCTTAGACATCCTCAACAACTCCTTATACACGGGCTGATAAGCAAAAGATTCACCTCTCGCAACCTCACCTTTCAAGTAAGTAGAAACATGATTGGCCTTAGCACTTGTAATAGACTCAAAATAGTCATTCGTTTGCTCCAAAACCACATTTGTAGAATTATTATAATAAAAAAATACTGCACCAAAAGAACCAATCAACATAAAAGAAACGGATAACAAAAAAATCATTATCCTATTCTTCATAAAGATTAAAGTAAACATAATTATATAACACAACAGACGAATATATTCTTCAGCGACGACTACGAGTCCGACCCATAGCAACTCTTCGAGAACCAACCTTCTTCTTATCTCTCCCTCGCTTTCTTGCGCCTGATTCCTTATTTTTTACCCCTCGCTTCCCTCGACCACCACCAGCCTTCCTTTTATCTCGACCACGTCCTCGACCAACACCCTGCTTTCTAGGCTTAGGACTAGCCTCAACGCCAATAGCATTCTTAGCAGCAACCGAATGCCACTTATGACCCGCATGCTCAACCCTTCTCTTAGTAATTCTCTCAATCTGATTCAAATAATTTCTCTCCTCACTAGAACAAAAAGAATAAGCAGTCCCATTAGTCCCCGCCCTCGCAGTCCGACCAATACGATGAACATAGTTCTCCGGCTCATTGGGTAAATCATAATTAATAACATGACTAATTCCAGAAACATCAATACCCCTAGCAGCAATATCAGTCGCAACCAAAACCTTAACTTTACCAGACTTAAACTCACTCAAAGCCTTCTCTCGTTGAAACTGTGACTTATTCCCATGAATAGCAGAACTTTCAACCCCATTCTTATTCAAAACCATAGCAACCTTATTTGCCTTATGCTTCATTCCAACAAAGACCAAAACACGCTCCATTTTTTGCTGCTTAATCAAATCCAACAACAACTCCTCCTTATTATTCCGATCAACAAAAAACACACATTGATCAATCCTCTCAACAGGAGTAGACTCAGGAGCAATTTCAATCCTGGCAGGATTACGCAAAAACTCCTTAGAAAGCTCGCTAATTTCTCTAGACATAGTAGCCGAAAAAAACAAAACCTGCCTTTCCTCAGGAACAGCCTTAGCAATCTTTTTAACATCTCTCAAAAAACCCATATCAAGCATACGGTCAGCCTCATCCAAAACCAAAAACCGAATACTCCTAAAATCAACCTTACCCTGATTCATCAAATCAATAAGCCTACCAGGAGTAGCAATCAAAACATCAACTCCCCTATCTAAGGCCTTAATCTGAGGCTTAATGTTAACCCCACCAAAAACAGCCAAATATTCAAGATTAAGAAACTTCCCCATACCCTTAAATTCGCTTGCAATCTGAGCAGCAAGTTCCCGAGTAGGAGCCAAAATCAAAGCCCTAGGCCCTGGCCTCTTAAAATGCCCATCCACAATTCCCTGTAAAATAGGCAAACCAAAGGCAGCAGTCTTCCCGGTCCCAGTCTGAGCTATACCCATAACATCCCGACCATCAAGCAACAAAGGAATAGTCTTACCTTGTATCGGAGTAGCCTCGCTAAAACCAAGCACATCAAGAGCCTTCAATATAGGCTCACCAAGTCCAAGCGATTTAAATTCCATAATAAAAAATCAAAAAACGGCTATATAAGGTTTTGCTATTGGTTATCACCAAAAAGTGACAAAGAAATCAAAAAAAACAATATATCTATTATCTTTTCTCCAACCAAAACAAGCAAACTAAATACAAACAGAATCAAGCCAAAATCCTAATAAAAACATTTCACCTCAAAACCCAAGCCATTCCCAAAACCTCTCCCAAAAACCCTTCTCTCTAACCGTAAATTTTTGCCTAAAATCATCAAACACATCAACATTATAAACCGTCTTAAAAACAAATGTATATTCCCCAGGCTCGAGATTCAAATCATTAAAATGTATCCTTCTAATCTCCTCAACCGAAACAACAACCTCATCTAACCGATTATAAACTTTTTCCCCATTCTCGTCATAAATAGAATAATCCAAATCAACACGCGTAGAGGATAGGCCAAAACTCTCATATGTCACCACAGCTTCTAATTCGCTAGAACTCTCAAGCACAGAACTCTCCAAATCCATTCTAATATCAAAAAGCTCCAAAGGGATCGATTCATCCAACTGATTAACCGCTAAAACGAAAGAACAAAGAAACAAAAAACATACCAATATTTCAACCTTCATAACAACAAAAGGCAACATTAGTTAAAATAAGCTACAGCGAACATATTCAGATTCTTTTCTTTCCTATCCCCAACAAGAAGCGATTCGCAATTAAAATAAAGACGACCATCAAAAACAAAACCCCAATCAAAACCAGCATGCCAGATTTAATCAATTCATCTCTTAAAAGCCCAACAGCCTCCCTTTCTTTGATTTCCGCAAGCACACACCAATCCATTTCTAACAAATGCACACCAGAACCAATAACCCTAGCCCCCCTCTGATTTTCATAAACAAGGACACTCCCTTCCTCTCCAGAACCAGAAAAACACGCATTAAGTACAGAGTCGCTAATCTTATTTTCCAAAACAACAACATCATCAAACCTAGACTGAGTCAACATATATCCATCCCTATTGACAAGATAAACCTCTCCAGTCTCCCCAAGACCAGTTCTATCTAAAGTTATCTCATTCAATAAATCGGTATTCATTCTGGTGACAAATACTCCAAGAAATTTTCCACTATCCGGATGCTCCAATGGGGCGGAAACTGCAATCATATTTCCCTCATTATCCTTAGAATAATAAACATCCTTAACATAGGAATCCTCTCTAGCATTCAAAAAATAATCTTCGTTAAATTCATCATCACCAATAATATTATTATTACTAGAAACAAGGACAGTCCCTCTATCATCCAAAATAGAAAGTTCATTATATTCTTTTTGCCTAGAAGTTTCAAAAACATATTGATAATGCTCCATATTAAACTCTCCAAATGTCGGCTTCCCTTCAGCAACACCCAGCAATAAATCAGGGAAATGATGATCCTTAGCAAGAACTCGTATTGCCTCCTTCTTTTGATTCAAATAATATTCTATATGATCCGCCCTAGAGCTCGCAATAGCATTAAGATAATGAAACGCCTGCTCCTCTAAAACGTCAACCGAAGTATTATAATACAAAATAATAGGCCCAAAAGAGCCAACAAACATAAATCCAACAAATAACAAATAAAGGCCAACCTTAGAATCCATTATCTTTAACTCCTTCATTTATCAAAGAACATCTAAAAAAAACGACTCTCATTTAACACAGCACCCATTCAAATTTAAAACAATCATAAGAAAACAACAAAAACCTATTTCAAATAAACTACAGCGAATATATTCCCCTATTTCCCTCGAGCCTCGTCATAAGCCGCCTTAGAAATATATCCATACTTATACTGCTCCTTCAGCGTCTTCAAATAATCACTCTCTCTCATTGCCACTGTTTTTCGCCTTTTGTAATTAGGGGAAACCACCCGGCGCCTCTTCTTAACTTTCTTATTATACCTATTTCTCAACTTCTCAAATCGAACCCTATTCAAAACCCTTCTAACTTTAATAGACAAAACCCAAATAATCAAAAGAAGCAATATCAAAATACCAACTACCAAAACCGGAATCAACCAAGTCAACCTAACAACACTAATAATGCCATCCAACTCATATTCAACACTTTCAATATCATCCTCAATCTTCCCCAAATACTCAACACTCTCCAAATACTTCCGAGCTTCAAGCCTCTCTCCAAATAAATCAAAATCCAAACTTATCCCTTGAATCTTATCAAAAATTTCCCCAACATCAAACCCATCATTATCAGCCACAACAGTTCGAGCCCTCAAATTCTCAAGTCTATCTTCAAGTCGACTCTTCTTGTACCGAAGCAGCTCATCCTTAGAATCAAAAACATTAACCTGATACGCCTCCCTAGCCTCAACACTACCGGAATAGACTCTAATTTCCCCACTATAAAACCCGGAAACATAGTCTTCACTCACAGAAACCTTAACAGGCAAAACAACCTTTTCATCCATTGGAAGCAAATCCAAAACTCCGCTCTCTCCAATAACTTCACCATTAACGGCAAGCTCAGCTGCAACCTTAACTAAATCCCAATCTAAATTATTTTTCATCTCAACCATCAGATAAACAACACCACCTCTCTCGATCTCCAATTCATCAGGGTCAATATCTAAAATAACGATATCTTTCTCTTTTTCAACAAAAATAATATCTCCAGTAGGAACCGCGGCACCTCCACCGCCTCCACTACCTCCAGGAGCAGGAGTAGGACCAGGTTCAGGCTCAGGTTCAGTCTCATTTCCCTCAATAACAAAAAAATTCTTACTTGTTGTAATTGGGCCAATCACTGTAGAATAATCCATGGTAACATACAAAACATGCTCTCCCAAAGATTGCCAATCAAAAATCGGCAAAGTTCGACTAATCGTAGTATTATCCATAGCATCAACAAAAATAGCCTCACCAGTAACCTTACTGTAATTATTCCCAGAAGTGTCCGCCACCCAATAATCCAAATAAACATCTTGAGGAACCTCCCCCATATTCTTCATAATAATCTCAAACGGAACACTCCCTCCTCTCACAGCATCCACCACACTCAAATTCAAAATCAAATCAAACGGCCCACCGCTAGAAACCCTAAATGATTGAACATCCTGAAAGCTCCGAGTTCCTTCTTTCGCATTAACTGTAGCCAAAAAATCCCCAGTTGGAGAATTAACAGGCATAGCATACTTATACAAATACAAAGCAGAATTACTAGTACTACTAACTAAAGTAAAATCTCCAAGAGTGGCATTGGTATACTGAGCCTGTGCCGGGTCATAAACAACCAAATCCACATCACTCGGAAGAACATTCAAAATACTAGTCGAATACACCAACAGATAAAATGCCATCACACTATTAGGATACCAAGTAACAGATGTATCAAGAGAAATAAATAAATTATCATAGACATCAAAGGTATCATTATCAACATCCAAAATCCTATTCCCAGAAATCAAATCGTCATAACCAGTAGAAGTCTCCAAAATATAACTCCCGACAACAGAATCACTAGCAATATCAAAACTAGGTAAAATATCCAAACCTCCCAATGCATTAGTACTCATCTCTCCATAATACCTCACAAACCCCTCGCTATCTCTAACCGAAATATTAACATCACTAACTAGTCCCACGCCAGCATAATCCTCAACAGAATAATAAATCGTCCCACTCTCTCCCAAAAGATAATCCTCCCAACCAGATCTCAAACTCACATTAAGATTAGCAAAAATCATTAAGGTTCCATTATCTCCTCCAGTTCCCCCAGCAACATCTTCACTATAAATCACCACCTCATAATCTCCCCGCTCAAAATTATCAATATAATTAACCTCCCACAAAGAATACCCTCCAACTCCAAGAACACTAGTATTAGTCAAATTAACAACACCCACACTTCCCCCAGGATGCGTCACATTCGCCCGAACAAAATCTATACCAGAAATAGACCTATCACTAACATTCACAGAAATAATAAAACCGCTTCCTTGCTCAGCTTCTGCCGGCAAAGTCAACCAAATCTCAGGTCCAAAAACCACCTCCAAAGAAACATTAACAATCATAAAACCGGGACTCCCTCCATTAACACTCAAAATATAATCCAAAACAAAAGTCTCCTGAGGTGGAGCACCTGTAGTATTATACCGAATAAAAAAACTATTATTACTCTGCTTGGCAATACTAAAATTCTGAGGGGAAACATAAGTATAATTTCCCCCACTCGGCAAAATAGAAAAATTCAACTCTATATTTCCGCTATTATTCAATTCAATCTCACAAACATCTCCAGCAGCTTCAACCAAAACAAGTCTAGAGCAACTAATCGCAGAAATATTCCAAGTCCCACTACTTCCCACGCTAACATTAATATTAAAACTTTTTATCCCCGCATTCAAGGTACCAACTCCAATAACTCCACTATAATTCCCAGGATCATAGCCCTCAGGAACACCCACAAAAACCTCAACACCACTAGAACTCCCAGCAGAAACAGAAGAAAAATTACTAGGCACAAAGCCAACGGTAAAATTATCACAAATCTCCCCCGAAACACAGGAAAACAAAGTGTCTAAAACTTCTGCATTTCCAATAGAATCCACGCTAAAATTAGCATAACTTTCAACTTCACCCTCACCAACTTGCGTCTCGAAAACAAACCCGGATAAATTAAAAATAGCATTACCATCCACTGTCACAGTCAAATTCTTAACCAAATAATCCAAACTCAAATCAGGGTTAATCCAAGAAACATTCATCCCAACATTATAATTCCCGCCAAGAGTTCCCGAAGCAACATCAATCAAAAACGACCGAGAACAGTTTTCTCCAACACTAACGGAAGAACATTCCCCAAGAGAAGAATTCGCAACAAAATCCCCACTAGGCATAATCAAAGAAATATTAACATCAAAAGATCTTCCAAGCCCAGTATTCGTAATATTAACGCCTACCGTAAAATTCTCAGAATCAACTTGAGTTATCCCAGAAACAACCTTAGAGGCAGGATCAAAATCAAAATCAAACGTAGTCGTATCAGGATCAGCATAAAAAGTAAAAGAATCGTTTCCCGAATTTCCATCATTAATTCCAGAGCAAACAAGCTCATAAATTCCGATAACACCAGGAGCATTAAAATTAACAGAATAATTTCCCGTAGAAATCTCACTAATATTTGAAACACTAGTTCCATTATAACTACAATTCACAACCCCTGAAACATAACTATCATTCCTAACATTTTCCAAAACAAAATAACCAATAACATTCCATCCAACCAAACCAGCAGAAACAGGAAGGGATAAATTTACATTCAATTTATTACTAACATTAAAACCAAAATAGATGTCCCCAACATCCTGAGAATATTTATCATAAACCTCTGCAGAAATATTCCAAGCCCCAATATCCGCAGCAATATCCAAGGTATACCAACCCCCATAAACACCATCTCCAGCAGCTCCGTCCGCACTAAGCCCATCGTCTTTCAATTCCAAAACAACGTCATCCCCAGTTCCTCCAGTTCCCATATCAAAAGTCGCATTAACAAATCTAACCAAATCATGACTATCCGTCAAAACATCCATCAAAACCAAAACGCTCTCATTCAAATTATAAATATCAAATTCCGTAGATAAATTAAGATCAACAATATACTCTTCTCCACTTCCCAAAGTCAAACTAGCCGGAGTCTCAAGCCTATCCTTCAAATCCGAAACTCCCGTATGAGTGCTATCATTATTAAAATAAACAGCAACCTTATTGGAAATATTTTCCCCAGAATTAATAGTAGTCGATGACAATTGGGTTCCAACAACCCCACTAAAAACACTTCCCTGAACAAAATAATTACTCGTTCCAGCTTCTTCATAATTTATAACACCAACTCCAAAAGCCCCACTGTTCTTAGTAACCGACTTCCAAGAAAACGGGTCCGCCCCAGCACCTCCAGGACCAATCAAATTATCAATACCAAAAACCCTATCAACATCAAAAGTAGAAACTCCAACTCCATCACTTCTCCGACTAATACTAGCCCCTCCAAGATTACGAAAAACATGCTCAACAAAAATCCAAGGCGATCCATCATAAACGGTATACCTCTTCAAAATCTCATTCCCAGTAGAAGTGCTCGTACCCCAATTAACCTCATTTCCTCTCTGCAAAACAATCTTCTTAACCGAACCATTAAACTCCAAAGAAGCATTCCCATCCAAATCAACACCAAAATAATTAGACCCATTATAAAACCGCAAATACTCAGCAGTCCTCTCATTTGAAGGAACATCAAAAATAATCTTAGAATAATCCACCCTCTCTGCATAGTAAATACCACTCGTACCTTCCGCCCTAGAAGTATCAACCCTAACATCAATCAACCCATTATCAAAATCAAACTCATTCCCATCAAAATTATAATCAATAGTACTAGAATACCCCGCAATACCTTTAACCCTATCAACCGAATCAAAATAAATCAAAAAATCCCTAACCTCACTTCCCAAATTACTTCCATTCAAAATAAACACAACATTACCACTCTCCCCACTTACAAGTTCAAAATCACTCTTAATTTCCTGCAAAATATAACCCGAAGAATTATACTCAACAACCCGAATCGAATTAACGTCCAATGCGCTAGAATCCCCAACCGCATCCAGCTCATTCCTAAAATCAACCAAAACCTCAACCGGAAAATCAATACGACTAAACCCATCCATATCAACTTCAATCCCAACACGATAATGCCAAGAGCTATTCCACCATTCCCCAGTACTTGGAATCGGACTAATCCCAACAATAGATTTTCCCGTAAAAACAGAAAAGATATTCTCAAAAAAATCAACAATCAAATCCCAAAAACCTTCTTCTTCAGAAGTCTCATCAGCAGCATAAACCAGGCCAACTAAGAAAGTTACAACTAAAAAAATACTAAAAAAATACCTACCCTTCATGTCAAAAAACACCAAACAAAATTCAAATAACCCCATACGAACATATTCCACCAAAACCCCAATGGAAAACCTTAAAAGACATGTTACTACTCTAAAATGTACAATAAACTACAAAAATCCACACCCAAAGAAAGAGCCATTAATAACAATTCAAATAAATCTGAATTACAGACCCTCAAGAAATACGTGGATAAGAAAGAAATACCTAGTAATTTTGCATAAATAGGTTATTTCAAAAGAAGAAAACAATAGACTCGTCTCTAATAAATTCCAAAAACATACGGAATAACTATATTAATTTTAATAATAACCCCAACAAAAGGAGGATCTTAGTTGTACCCAATTAAATCTAGAAGCAAACAACAATCAAGAATCAAAACAGAGGAGAATCAAAAGCAATGAAGAAACTAAAAAACCATCTCTTTTCAACCTTCGTGATGATGCTAATAGCAGCTCTCACGATAAGCTTCACAATCCCCGCAGATTTTGTATACGCAAAAAGCAGGTCAAGGTCATACAGCAGCGGAGGATTCAAAACCAAATCCTATAGTCCTCCTAAATTTTCCAACAGAAAATCAGGAAGTAGTCTTTTCAAAAAATCAACTCCGAAAAAGACAAAAGTCAGCACACAAGTCGCCTCCCGAGGAACCGGAAACAACAAGCAGGCAACTCCTAAAAAAGGCGCCTGGAAAAAATCAAGCGGAATAAAGGCAGGAAATACTCCAGCGCCCTCCTTTTCAAAACACTCAACAAAACGAAAAACGCAACGTCCGGCCAAACTCCCAGGAGGCTCTTCTCTTGACAAAAAGGTAAACACAAAGACTGCCCGAGCAAGATCAACTCAGGCTAAAAACAACTACAACAAGCAGCAATCCCAATTCAAGGGCAACCCTGCTCCTAAGACCGATTACAAGAACAAAAAGACCCAAGACAACCTGAAAGGAACATATGACAGAATCGGTTACTCAGAACCATCAACCTATCACTCCAGACGTCAGGGATTCTATTCCGGAAGCAATTACAGAACAGATTCTTATAGAATGGGTAGACATTCTCCTTCTTACGGAATTTACGACACCGTGGCCCTCATGTACGCCTTCGATCACATCGACAACCCAGCCTACGCCATGATGTTTATGGGAGGCAACCCCGGAGCACTCCTCTTCTTAGCAGCAATGGGTAAAAACGACTCAGAAAAAGAAAAAATCAAACAACTCGAAGCTAAAGTCGCCAAGATGGAAAAAGACGGCGTCAAAGTCCAACCAGGCTACGTACCACCTGAGATGGGAGATCTCATGCTCTCCCAAGAAGCAGTAGAACAAATGGACAAACAAAATGTAGCCCGCATGACAATAGCAACTGCAGGAAAGGATGGAAACTTCTTTCAATTCGGCAACATGCTTAAAGCTTCCGGAAGAAAAAACGGCAACCTGGAAGTAAAAGTAGGAACATCTAAAGGTTCAATGCAAAATCTCGATCTCTTTGCTTCCGGAAAAGTTGACGCAATAATGGTTTCAGCTGCAGCAGTCGCAAAATGGTTATTTGACAATCCAGGTAAAGAAATTAAAGGCGCCATGGGAACCGCATACTATGAATACGGTCACCTTCTGGTAAACAAAAAATTCAAAGGCAGCAGCATTAAAGACCTCAATCCGAAGAAAGGTCACTATTCAATCTTCGGCAAAGGCTCCGGCATGGAAGGCGATTGGTGGACATTCGCAAATGAAGAAGAAGATTTTGCAGCCTTCTTATCAAAAGACACAGTAATAAAGAAAAATGGATCCGGCAAGCCCACACTCATGGGAGGCGGACACTACAAAAACCTCAGAGACTCAGGAGCATTAGGCAGAGTCGTTGATGACAAAAATGGGGCAATGCTATTTATGGCAGGCTTAAACTCCAAACTCCTCAAAAAAGCTATGAAATTCAGCAAAGATCTCAAACTTATTCATGTCAATGATGGTGACTTCAACGATGGCACAATCAAAGACAGATATGGAAACGCGATATACGAATTCGCCAAAGTGCCAGGTAGCATCTACGGAGAACTCCAACCGCAATTCTTCGGAGCCAATGTATCATTCAAAACCGTCAAAGCCCCATGCTACATTATCCTATCAGATAAATGGGTAGAGAAACATGGTCAAAAGGGTCTCAACGCATTTGACGATGCAGTACTCATGGCAAAAGGCGGAATCAAAAAAGTCCTAGGTAAGGAATACTAGGACACAATAGAGGAAAACGAACATGTTTTTGAAACTAACAAGTAGGATTGCTAACAAGCAAACAGAACAGGCTAAAGGTAAATTAAACCAACTGTTCAAAGGTAAACCAAAACCAGTCTTGGAATTACCCTGGGATCTAAAAGATGGAGCCAAGGTCACCATAGACAAGACCAAATTCATCCTTGGTGGCGACTACCTTTTTATGGAGTATCCAGGGAAAAAACATCTCGTACAAGCCTTTGATTACTATCAAATGGCCGGGGAAAAATTCTTCCTGATGCATCTCAAAGAAATGGCAGGAGAAAATCTCTCGGTTTTGGAAATCTCACCCGGAGATCCAAATCATCGCCGCCTCTGGATGACCGCCTGGGAAATTAATCCAAGCCCCGAAGAATGGGATGATTGGATCGGCCCAAATGGGATGATTGGACAAGAATCATTCCCAGCAGGAGAAAGTGATGACATGCCAACATACTGGAGAATGTGGAATAAAGACGGCCCAGAACGGATCCCACCATGGATTCTAAATGTCTACATGCATGAAAACGCATTTGACAAAACTCCAGACAAAGTGCAAATGCAAGCCATGCTCTACGGAAGAATTGTAGAAAACGATAAAGGACATGAAATGGAAGAATTCTGCATGCCAATCCACATCAAAGAACCTGATGGCAGTGAATACATCCAAATCAACATCGGAATTGGGCTAGACGCAACATCAGCCAAATTCTAAAAATATAAAAGAGGCGACCTATAAAAATGATAAGAGCACCATGACAATAAAAAACAACAATAGTAGCAGTAGTAATTAATCGGGAAAAATTCCCAATATAATCTAAACACAAGGAGCATCATATGTTTTTCGCAAAAGTTTTCGGTAAAAAAGTAAAGGCAGCCAACGTCAGCATGAAAAAACTCTATGTAGGCTTTGATCCAGAAACCGCCTCTGAAGTGCAAATAGAAGAATATGAAAATAACTACGATCTTTCACTTACAGACCAGGTTCAGCTTGAAGAAGACTACGAACGTGAGCAAAAAGAAGCGGATGTAGCTACCAAAAACTTCGAAGATAAAAAGGCAGCAGCACATATGCTCATTGAAGAACAGGACACAAATCCTGATGACGCAGAGCTTAATGAAGCTGTGGAAGAAATCCTAGAAGAGTTAAAGGAACTCAAAGCCGATATGGAAATGGAAATCCAGGAAGCCGAAGAGGCCAAACAGGATCTCGACGAAGCTGAAGATCTGGCAGATAAAATGCTTGCAAAACTCAATCAGGCCAAAAAGCGCCATGGTAACGCAATAAAAAGCATGGCTCGTAATGACCGCCGCCTGAAACGTGCCGGACTTGATGAAGAACGAGCTCGCAAACGCGCCGGACTTCTCAAAGATGATGAAAATGACGTGGACGTCTTTGCAATCATGGAATCAAAAGCAAATGCAACTGGTCGCAAAGCAGAAGTTGCAAAAAGAAAAGCGGCAGCGCTGGACGGAAGCAGCAAAGGAAATGATCGCGTCGCAGCCGCCCTTGCCAAGGTCCGCGGAGAAGATCAGAAAAAGGTCAGCGCAAAGGATCGCCTTGCCAACCTGTAACGCCTGATCACAAATCAATAACATAAAACCAACAGCAGGAGGCGATATTGTCTCCTGCTATTACAAAACTCGGCACAGTCATTTAGACTAATGCCAAAACACAAACGTAGGAGAAACAAATGACACCTTCAGAAATAGGATTCTGGCTCTTCATTATTGTAGCACTTGGCGTATTTACAGCATTCATCTACTTCATGAAAAAATCCAGAAGAGAGGAAGAAGCTTCCATGCCAGTATACGAAGACTCCACCTATGGCCAAGAACCCCATCATCACACCACAGAAAGAAGCAGATCAACAGATCATTTTGACAACTACCAGGAACCTGAAACTGAAATAGAAACCGAAAAGGAAGTATTTGATTTCCTCGATGACAGCCTGGTTTTAGAAGAAAACGGAATCTGGCTTACCCCATTCCCTATTAAACAACCAAACCTGAAATGGTGGGTAAACAAATGGAACGCATCACTCTGGGCAAGATGTGGACAAAATGCTTTCCCAATCTTCAAAAACAGAACTCACAGTAAATCCAACTACAGGATCAAAAACAGTCACAACAACGAAATGTTTGATGACGGAATGGATGACGGAATGGATGACGGAATGGATTTCCTTGAAGCAATGATAATGTGGGAAATGATGGACCAAATGTTTGAAAATTCCGCAGAAATGGAAACAGCATGGCAATCAGACAACTCCTCCACAGCAGAAACACTTCCCCAGGAAGAACCAGAAGACGAAATCTCATTATCTGAAACTGAAATCCAGGCCGCCATGGAAGAAGAACCAGATATGGACTTCTCAGACACAGATACCACCAGTGATAATATTCCAAATGAAGTAATTGATGAATTTACAGTTGATGAATCCGATTCCGATCTCGACTTCTCTGAAAGTCTCGACACAGGGGAAACCGAAGAAGATACCTCTGCTGAAGCAGCAGGTGCTTTCGCAACTGATGAATCCGAACCCGATACCGACTTTTCTGATCAATCATAGAAGAAACGCCGTAATCGGATAAAACAAAATGCGCTAGTTCGAATAATTGTTTTAGAACTAGCGCATCCACTCAACAGGAGATACCATGAAAAATGTATTATTTTATGCGATTAACGGCCTTGGTCTTGGACATTTAACCAGACTCTTATCTATCGCAAGAAAACTCAAAGCCTTAGATAATTCAATTAATCCTTTTTTTCTCACATCAAGCGAAGCATGCCATGTCCTTTTCAAACACAATATTCCTTACGTAAAACTTCCTTCAAAAACAATATCAAGAGAATGCGGAATGAAGGAAAATGAACTCGCACTACTTTATCAAACAACGGTGCTAAATCTATTTAGTATCCTAAAGCCAACCGCATTAGTTGTTGATACATTCCCAGTTGGCAGCCTAGATGATCTTTTCGGATGTCTAACGCTGAAAAGCAGCTGCAAAAAAATTTTCGTACATAGAGAACAAAGACAAAGTAAAATGACTCCTGCAAGAACAAACCTACAAGGTTTCTACGACCTAATAATCGCCCCACACAACAAAGGAACCGCACATATTCCCGTTCCGAAAAAAGATAAGTTATTCTGGTCAGGACCCATTATGGTTAGAACCAAGGATGAATTAATGAGCCCAGAAAAAGTAAAGGAAATGTTTAATTTTCCAAAAAATAAAAAACTCATTTATCTCACATTTGGAGGAGGAGGGGACCCTACGGATAACGAATGCTACAAGCAAACAATAAACTTGCTTTCTCCATATAAAGACAAGATGCATATCGTCGCAACAAAACCACCGCTATGCAGAAGCTACATAATGCCAAGTGATTTTGTAAGTGTTATAGAATGGTATCCAATGATTGAACTTATGCACGTTTTTGATGCGGCAATAAGCGGAGCCGGATACAATACATTCCATGAATTAATGTATTGTGGCGTACCCTCAATATTCATTCCAAAACATCGCGGACACGATGACCAAGAAGGAAGAGCCATGCAGGCACAAAATGCAAAAGCAGGATATTGCATAAAAGAAACGGCATTAAAGGAAAAGCTACTCCCTCAACTCAATAATCTACTAGAGGACAAAAATCATTTTAGCCGCAATGCCCAAAAATTTGTTAACACAAATGGAGCAAATCTAGCTGCTAAAGAAATATTCAAATTAATTTAAGAGAAAGAATATGAATAAAAAACTAACAGCAAGATTAACCTCTTACAGGGATAATATTGTAATAATGGGTCCAGAAAAAGTACATATTGATCTAATAAATAAATGTCAACTCAACTGCATAACCTGCTGGGACCATTCACCATATCTAGAAAATCCAAAATCAGGAGATTGGAAAAAAACAATAATGCCATATAAGCAAGTAGAAAAAATTACAGAAGAGCTTGCTAAACTAAATGTAGACAGAATTATTCTATCTGGATCCGGAGAGATCTTTTTACATCCAAGAATAATGGATATCATCCGGCTCATAAAATCCAGGGGATTCAAACTCACAATCATCACAAACGTCTTAGCAATTACCAAAGAACAAGCGGAAGAAATAGTTAATCTTGGAGTCAATTCAGTTCTTGCAAATGTATCATCTGCAAGCTCAGAAACTTATGTAAAATTTCATCCAAATCAAAGCAAAGGATCTTGGGCAAAACTCCTAAAGCTATTAAGCGTATTAAAAAATATTCCGGATCTCAAACTAGTTCAAGTAATTAACAAAATAAATGTTAGGGAACTTTCTAAAATGGTTCTCCTTGCATATGCCTTGCAAGCGAAACTTCAATTAAAACTTGCTGGCCTTAATGCCCCAGGGCTCGAACAGTTTAAAATTCCAGAAGAACAAATGCCAAGTACAAATCAGCATTTTCTAGAAGCAAAAGCAAGAGCAAAACTCCTAAACATTTCTGGAAACTTCGATGCATTTCAAAAACAACTCGAAGGAACCAGACACAAATTTCCAATAGAACAAATTGGCTGCTATGCTGGCTACTTCTACTCAAGAATATGGACAGATGGAACCGTATTTTTCTGTTGCAAACATATTCCCGTAGGAAATATTTACAATGAATCATTTACCAATATCTGGAATAATTCTCCTGATCTAATTAAAATGAGAACCATGATGAATGAAAATAATTATTTGCCAGCCTGCAAAGAATGTGGAAACTGGAATCTTAACCACAAAATACATCAAATCTTAACCACAGCCAAAAAGAACGAATCGGATAAAATCAAAATACAAACCATCTAGCCAAAGGAGAAACGCCATGAAAGGGGCCATCCTAACAACATTAACCCTAATCTTAATCCTAACCACACCCTGCTTTGCAAACGAACCCATTAAAGTCGGAGTCAGTGAATTCGCACCCTTCGTAATGAAAACAGAAGATGGAACATCACAAGGATACTCCATAGATATATGGAAAGCGCTCGGAAAAGTCGATCCCCATTTAACAAGCTTCGAATTCAAATATTTTGAACCAATAGGAGAAATAAGCGGTTTCAAAAGAAAGCTCGCAGCAGTAAAAGCCCAAGAAATCAATGTAGGGATAGGCGGCATAACGGTAAATGCCAAAAGAGAAGAAGTTCTAAATTTTGGAAATCCGACCTATAACTCCAGAATCGCCATAGCCGTAAATGCAGAAGTCAAAACAGAGGCACTAATTGCCCTCATTGCAAAGCGCCTCTTTTCAAAGGACATCGGAGCAATTTTTGCAGGAATTGGAAGCTTAGTTATGGGGCTCGCATTCCTTCTATGGCTGTTCGATCGCAAAGATCCTCACAACAAAATACCAAGAAAACCCTTCGATAAAGACCTCCACAAAAGCGGAATAGAAATAGCAATAATAGTCACCTGGGAATGGATGACCACAATAGGATCCGGAGTATACGCACCAGGCACAAGGAAAGGGTACGCCGTAGTAAATGCCTCTTATCTTATATGGGTCTTTGTCTTCAGTATTTTTGTAGCCACAGTAACCAGCGCCTTCGACACGAAAGACAATCAAATCCTTCAGTCCACAATATCCTCGCCCCAAGACCTCCTCGGAAAAGTCATAGCAACAAAAAATGGCACAGATTCAGTCAATGTAGCAAAAAATCTTGGAGTATCAAAAGTACTAACATATCCAACCATCAAGGAGGCATACGCAGCACAAGAAAATGGAAAAGCCACGGCCGTAATATATGATCTTCCGGGATTAAAACATTACGAACAAAACGAAGGAAAAGGAAAAATTCTAATCCTCCCTCAAATTCTAAAACCACACCACTATGCTTATGCCTATCACGAAAATAATAACAAACTCAAAGAACAAATCAATTGCGCTCTAGAAAAAGTAAGAGGAAGTGGAGAACTCCAACGCATCCATGAAAAATGGTTCGGGGAAAACAACTAACACAGGAGAGAAACATGACCAAAATCACTGCAGTAAACTTCATCAAAAAGCACTTGTCAATCTTCATCGGTCTCAAAATCGGAACCATACTCGGAACCATATTGGGCATTTTTCTCGCCGGATGGGATGAAAGAATTTTATTTGTAGCAATCTTTACACTAGCAAGCTACCTACTTTATACGGGTACAATAGCAAAAGGAAACAAATTCGTAAAACTATTATTAGGGTGTTCCTTGGGACTCGTCATTGGCTTAATCATGGGAAACATCTTAGCAAAAGTAGTGGCCGTATTTTTCATACTTGCTATAATTGCAGCATTAATCTATGTAGCATGTCAACCGAAAACCGAAAATTAGTCAAATAAAGTTAAACAGAATTGACAAGTAAGATTTCTCAGAAGAATTCAACAACCATAGGAAAACGCCATGAAAAGGACACACATAATCGCAATCGCGATAATTCTCGCAGCAATCGTAATCACCGTTTTCATAAAAAACATCCCTTCATATTCAGAAGAACCAAAAACAGAGCCAGCAATAGGTCAAGGAACAAGAATAAAAATAGCAAAAATAGTGATAGCAAAAACAACAGGAAAAGATTTTAAAGAACAACCATCAAGCCCGAATATCATTATCCTCAGACCCTCTGGAAAAAGGGTACGAGTAAACGCACCACTAAAGACACCAGATACAAAACAGAATAACTCCTCAATAAACAACAAGCCAGAAAATGTAAAAAAAGGTAGCTGGAAAATAGACAGTCCAGTACTTCTTACTTTGCACAAATGCAGTTCCGAATTAAATTATGTCAGTGAAGGAACAAGAAGAACGGAAGAAATATTCTTCAAAAGAAAAGGATGTCTGTAGTGCAAAAAACATCACTAAAGAAATAAAGACATTCAAACCATTAACACAATAAAGAGATACCATGAAAAAAATAATTTTCTTAGCCATTGTATACTTTCTCATAATGAGATTCTATGGATTAATGACCCCAGAACCAGTCCACAGCGAATCTCACCACTACAGTAATTCATTAGATAACAAAGGAAACATCGCAACTATTTCCAAAAGCTCTGCGCAAGTAGATGCAAAAAAAGGCTTAGTACACACAGCCACAAGCGGATATACTTATCAGGATAAAAACTCCTCGGACGCATACTCAAGTGCAAAAGCACATTCGACAACAGGGCCCCAATAGCCCAACCAAAAAGAAACCATAAAAATTCAAAATTCAGATAAAACCTAAAAAAAATCTGTTCACAAGTTCCCACGTGAGCAGATTTTTTTTTCGCCCAAACCTATATACTCCAATATAGTATATTATAGTATATATAATAAGCATTCACCTTAATTCATATCCGAATAAACCAAACCTATCCAAACAACCCAGGCAAAATCTTCCCATAAGCCCGATAAACATTATTCCAAGTCGAATTCAAACAAAGCGGAGAAAACTCACTCACAGCCTTCTGAACCCTCAAATTATAAGGAACACTTCCCAAAACACTAGCATCACTAACATCCCGAACCTCCACAGCACTAAGCTCAAAACCCTTCCCTTTAACCATATTCAAAATAATTCCCCTAATCGGAATCTCACCCCTAACCTTCTCCATAACCTGCAACGTAGAACTAATTGTAGGATAATCCGGCGTAGCAACAAAAACAATGCCATCACTAACCGCAATAGCCTTAGAAAGCTCAGCAAAGGAAGGCGAAGTATCAATCAAAATATAATCATAACTATTCCTAAGCTCACTAATCATACGAACAAAACTCCACCGACCAACAAACTTTCCATTCACCAAACCAGGCATAACATGCAACAACTCACTATGCTCATAAACAGCATCACTCGCCTCAGCCTTCCGAGCCAAAACATCATGAACCGTACTTCCAACATCAATATACCCAAAATGTATCCCCAGATTAGGAACCGACAAATTCCCATCAATAACCAAAACCCTTTTCCCCTTCCGAACCAAAACACTCCCCAAATTAGCAACAGTAGTAGTCTTTCCAACACCACCTTTTATAGAAGAAACAGCCAAAACCTCACAACTCATTTCTTCTTCCCCCTAACCTTCTTCTTAACCTTACCAATCAACTTCTTACCCAAACCTCCACTCCGCCTATGGCTCTTCCTTAATTTCTCCAAAACCTTCTTCCTTTCCCGAATAACTCCAACCTGATTAGCCCTCTTCTTAGCAACAACCTTACTAAAATCCTGAACAGTCCCCGACTCATTCAATCTAGAAAGCTTCTTCTCCCAAAACATCATCAAGTCAAGAGACTCGCTCAACCTATCATAAATCTTCTCATTCTCCAAGTCCACCCTTCCCTCAAAATCACTAACCCGAGCATCAACATCCTTCAACTTATCCTTCAACGCTCCAATTTCCTTATCACTAACACTAGGAGCCTGGCTCTTAACACTCTCCTCATCAACACGAACATCAACCCTCTCAAGCCCCTTTTCCAAAGCAAACAACCTATCCTCAAAACCCTTCTTCAAAATATCAACCTCCTCATTCTCCCGATCAAGACCACGAGCCAAGGCATCCATCTCTTTTTCCAAAACACTCATTCTACGAGTAACATCAACAACAGAATTCTTCTCAAACTTCTTCTCAGTCTCACGAGCCCCACGAACAACAACCTTAGACAAATCCTTAATCTCCTCCCCCATCCTCTTAAGCGAAAACTTCATCTCATCTCTAGACCTCAAAGTCATATCCTCCAAATCATTACGAGTCTTCAAAGCATCCGCCTCTATCTTAACCTTCTCACCAACCTTAACAAAATCCTCCCTTTCCTTCTCCAAAAGTCGAACCCGCTTATTCACCTCAAACAAAGAATTCCTCTCAATCTCTTTAGCCAAAACAACAATTTCCCTTTCAATCTTTCTAGAAAAATCAATCAACTCCGCATGAGTCTTTTCTCTAATATTCTTCAAATCCATAGCAACAACATCAAAAGACTTCTCAACATCTCTCCTAAAAACAACCGCACCCTCATCAAACTTTTTCTTATCCTTAGCCCTCAAACAATCCTTCAACTCCCCCTCAAATCCAACAAACCTCGCATCAAGCCTCTTAGACAAATCCTTAATATTCGTCCCAAAATCCTGAGTAATCCCCTTAACCTCCTCCTTCAACATCTTAGAAAAATTCTTCCGATCTTCTTTTAGAGAAAAAATATTCTCATGCACACGATCTTCCAAAAACCCAACACTCTTCTCAAGCTTCAAAACACCTTCAACCTTTCCAGACATTTTACTAAGCTCGCTATCAACCTTCAAAACTTCAGCTCCTATTTCCTTATCAATCCTCTTTGTAAAACCTTCAACCTTCAACCGAACTTCATCTCTAACCCCACCAATCCCCTTATCCAAAGCCTTAGCAAAATCCAACCTCTCCTCCTCCAAAGAAATAGAAACATCTCCAACTTCATTTTTTAGCGCAGAAACATCTCGCTCAAGCTCAGGAACACTATCCAACTTAACAAAAATCTTTTTCAACTCATCATCAACAACCTCCGACCTTTTCTTATTCTCTCTATCAATTCTTTTAGACAACTCCAAAACATCCTTAGAAACCCCAACAGAAACCTCCTCAATCCCCTTCTCCAACCTCTTAAGCGAAAACCCGACCTCATCTCTATTCTCACCAAACACCTTCCCAAAATCTTCAGCCATCCTCTTCATATCCCCAGTCACTCTTTTAGACAAATCATCAACCTCAAACCTCAGCTTCCTAGAAGTCCCAGAAACCTCCTCACTCAACTTCATAAAAATACCATTCAAATTCTCCTTAGTCCGCGCAAGCTCTCTCTCTAACCCAACTTTATCCTCAACCTTAACAAAATCATCCGATAACTTATCCAAATGAGAAACTCGTTTTTCCAATTCAACATTAGAATTCTTTTTCATATTCTTTTCCAAATCTCCAACCTCTTTTCCAACCATCTTAGAAACACTCTCAACATCCTCCCGAAGCCTCCTCAAAGAATTCTCAACCTCACCAAACCGAACATTATTACTCATCTCAACGTCTTTAGAAAAATTCTTAATCTCTCTCGCAGTCATCTTAGAAACATTCTGCACCTCTTCATTCAATTTCTTCAAACTCTCCTCAACCTCACCCCTGCGACTATTCAAGTCCTCTCGCGACCCCTTGGACAAATCCCTAATCTCCCTCTCTAAATTCTTAGTAACACTCTCAATATCACTCTTCAGCCGATTAGAAGAAAACTCCATCTCACCACTAAACTTAGCAGAAAAATCACTCACACTATTACGAAGCAAAAGCAACTCCTTCTCCAACTTAACCTTATCATCCACCCTAACCGAATTATCCACCCTAGAAGAAATAAATCGAAGCTCGCTCTCAATCTCATCCAGCCTAACAATAAGCGGCTTACCCTTCTCAGGTCGCCCCATCCGATGTTTATCCAATGGGAGTCCCGACTTCACAACAGCTTTCTTAGCAAACACCACATACAATATCAGAAACAAAAATTCAAATACATCGACACGAACATATTCCGAGCTCACCAGAGTCACCTACTGACAAATTATTATACTAAGAATCAGTATGCCATACATAGCCACAAAATAACAAGCATTCTACGCGGGCAACCTCGTTGCCCTTACCAAAAACCAATAACAAACAACCGCGAGAAGGTATGCCACACATGGACCTCAAAAAACAGCATAGTATCCACAAAAAATAACCCTTACAGCAATCGGGCCCAAACATTCGACTTTCCACTTACCCCAAAGGAACTCCAAAAGAAGCAACCCATATTTCAAATGGAAAAACTTCGCTTTTCATCTTGTTATACGACATTTAAGTTTGGGCCTAAAATGCTGTGTCGCACAAATAGGCCACCTTCCCCTCTTTTCAATCCCTACCTCCCATATTTCCTAACTCGATCATAAATCCAGATCTTTCTCTTCAATTCCAAAAGCACATGACTTCTT
>PJEL010000685.1_pt1 | contig 39139 bp, 28 predicted proteins | sample 1853271 | NCBI WGS metagenome assembly PJEL01 (sample SAMN08108733, study PRJNA415343) | Invertebrate metagenome, whole genome shotgun sequencing project. | host: Globobulimina | place: Sweden: Gullmar Fjord | collected 2015-08
GTGCTTCAAGACACTCGGACCTGGACAGAACCGAAAATTAACAGTCTGATAAATTCCGGGAGTCTACGAAGAGTGAACCTATCGAAACCTGTTCCCTTACATTTAGTCTATTGGACGGTCGTGGTGGATCAAAAGCATCGTCTGCAATTCCTGCCCGATGTATATAATTTGGAGCCCGTATTGACAGCGACATTCACCACTATGAAGTAGGTTGTTGCCCACCCTACTGTTAAGTCAAAAATCTCTAAAACCACTATAAAAGCAAATCCAAGGCTGCATATAATCGCTTCTTATTATATTGCTACAGCAGGAAATCGGTCTGCGTTCCACTATTCTTCAAAAACCGTCAACCAGTTAAGTGGCTTGTCAACAAGCATTTAGCGGCTTTTTTGACCGTGAATGCCTGACAAATCCCTTTTGTGACTCAGCCTAATTATGAATCGATCCCAGCCATAAAGACTGTTTTTTTCTGTATCAGTCTAAGCATCCATATTCCCAGCCAGCCACAGCAGTTTAAAAAGGGCTGATTTCTAATTCCCTTTGCAGACAAGAAGCAGATATGAAATAATAATTTCAACGCTGCTGATACGATTGAGCACTACAAAATGCCAGGAGAAATAACATGGAAGATGAGAACCTCGTTTATGGATTTAAACGAAAGGTTTCCTTCTCTTTTGAGGAAGCCGTTGATAAAACGACGAATTGTTTAAAAGAACAGGGGTTTGGAGTCCTGACTAAAATCGATGTCAAAAGTACTATGAAAGAAAAACTTGATCAGGATTTCCCAAACTATGTCATTTTAGGCGCCTGCAACCCTCCTCTGGCATTGGATATTCTGAATGCGGATATGGATATCGGCCTCATGCTGCCTTGTAACGTGATCGTTTACGAGTCACCAGAAACCGGCAATGTCTTCGTCACTGCCGTGGATCCAACAGCAATGATGCGAATCACCGGCCAGGAAGATGTAATCGCCTTTTCACAGGAGATCCGGGAGAAATTATTCCGAGCCCTGGAACAACTTTAAACCACTGTTGCGAAGGTATTTAAACGCCATTTTTTCTGTAAATGGCGTTTTTTATTTACACTATTCTATTAGAAGTCAAAAGATCGGATTGATCCTGATTCTGTTTCAAGCCGACTTGCTTTACACTCTTCAGAAATTCAAACAACGGTCGGCAATTATTACCAGCCGTCGATCCACTTCAAGATGGACTCTACAAGGCTTTCAATCTTTTTTTGGACATTTATTAGACACTTGATTTTGGAGTGCCAGTAAGATAAAATATGATCTGACAAACTGGTTTTTCAACTACGTTTGTCAGCTCCGGAGATAAGCTCCGATGGAATCGGGATATAATGACGTAGTTTTCAGGGCAACCCGCTATTTTTCTGCTGAATTCCATCGCTTTTTTGCAAACTGGCTCCCAAACCTGCGCTGAAAATTCAGGAATTGGCATGACTATTCCTGATGCAGGTATAAATCTTGCTGGATTATCAGAGGCTAAATCACCATTGAACCATCAGTGATTTAATTCGATAACACATAACCCAGGTGAAATCGTGAGTGTAGGGAAACTAACTGGCCCCAAAAAGGCAGCCATTCTTCTGTTAGCCCTCGGTGAAGAAGGAGCAGCAGATATTCTGAAAAACCTCGAAGATCGGGAAATTCAACAGGTCGGATACTATATGGCCCGTTTTACAGACGTTTCTCCGGAAGAGTTGGACAATGTTTTGGAAGAGTTTTACAGAAAAGCTGCTATGCAGGATCAAGGCGTTACCATTAATGCCAGCGGTGATTTTGTCAAAAACGCATTGACCCAGGCATTGGGTGACGATAAAGCCAAGTCTCTGGTTGACAACCTCCAATCGTCTCAAGACGAAGGTTCGCTGGATTCTCTCAAATGGCTTGAGCCTAAAATGGTCGCCAGCCATATTTTGAATGAGCATCCTCAAACCGTCGCCTTGATATTGGCACATCTGGAGGATCCGGAACAGACTGCCCAGGTTCTGAAAGAACTTCCTGAAAATCTCCAGGCCGATGTGACCTACCGGATGGCTATCCTCGAATCCATACCACCAGGAGTCGTCAAGGAGATCGAAGAGGTGCTTTCAAAAGAATTGAAGGCGTCAGGAGCGTCTTCAGCAGCTAAAGTTGGGGGTGTTGAATCGGTGGCTGAAATGCTCAACACCATGGATAAAACCACTGAAAGCAGGATTCTGGCAACCATTGAAGAATCCAATCCGGATCTGGCTGAACAGATCCGCGAGTTGATGTTTACTTTCGAGGATCTTGTACTAGTCGATCCAACCGGAATGCAGGCGATTCTGAAAGAGATGCCGCAGAACGAATTGGTTCTGTGTCTCAAAACTGCCACAGATGCAGTCCGAGAGCATATTTTTAGCAATATGTCTGAACGGGCTGCAGATATGGTGCGAGACGATCTGGACGCACTGGGTCCGGTCAGGGTTGCAGATGTCGACATTGCACAGCAGAAGTGTGTTAAAATCGCAAGGAAACTAGAAGAGGAAGGGAAAATTATCATCAGTGGTTCTGGTGGCGGCGACGTGATTTAGATCATTTTGAGGCTTTATATCAGTAATCTGCATACTAGGTAAGCCTTTCTATCAAAGCCTAAAAAACCGGTTGTGCAAATCGTTCTTTTATGAAAGCTTAGGCTTTTTGGATCGCAACATGCATTTCCAAGGTAATTCGCCGGCTCAAAAAGAACCCGGTTCTAAATCTGATAGAAAGTACCATTTGTCAACGAGTAAAGTGGATGCTGGAAATTAGAGACGTAACAACAACATAAGACGAGGAATAATCCACGATGGCTAATGGAACAGTAAAATGGTTTAACGACAACAAGGGATACGGTTTTATTGAAAACGAAGATGGAACAGACATTTTCGTACACTACTCAGCAATCAACAACTCCGGTTTCAGATCACTGAACGAAGGCGATAAAGTCAGTTTTGATATTGAAGAAGGTCAAAAAGGCCCTTCTGCAGCAAACGTCAGTATCGTTTAATGCCTGCGAATGTCCGACTGGAAACAGTCGGATTACCCCCCTGTAAAGCCCCAACTCTAAAAATTTTTCAGTTTTATAGCTAAGATCAACACTGCTCAAGCACGATGTTGATATGTTCAAAAATGTAACCCCTTCTGCGCAGAAAATCGATCTGTTTCCTTTTATCCTTGGCTGTTTTCGGCCTGCCCTGACCAAATCGTTTTTCTCTCGCTTTGGCAGCCAGCTCTACCCATACTTCATCCGGAAATTGCATCTGCGCTTGAATCTCTTTAGCATCAAAGCCCTTCTGCTTCAAGAACTGTGATATATCATAGGGCCCCTTGCCATCAGCCATCCGTTTTTCAATCATCCGTTGCAGACCCCCGGGTTTGACCTCAACCGCTACGTCTCGTTTAGGTTTAAAGCCTTGCAGAGCAAAATCAATTTGTGATCGGGTAAACCCTTTCCGGTAGAGACGATTCTTAAGATTAAAAAACAGTTTCTCGGGTACCTCTGTTACCGAATCTGAATCTGTTAGTTCTCTTGTAAGGGATTTCTGGCTATAGTTTTTGGCTAAATCGTACCATTTTCTGTCATCCAGATCGATATAGCTTGCAATCAGATCGGAGGAAATCCCACCCTTTATTCGGAGCTTCCTCTCCAGCTCTTTTGGTCCTTTAAGTCCAAAGGTCCCTGAGTGTAATCCAATCTGACTTTCAATATACCGGGTATCGTCGATGATGCCCTCAGCCACCAGTTTATCAACGACAGCATCCGCATCGACAGTCTGCTCTGATTCAGCAGCACGTTTCACCAGGTCTTGCCGCATTTCAAACTCTGAATAGTCCCTTTTTCCAAGTTTGTACAGGCACCAGGCCCGCCAGGATATCTTCAAGGGTTTTCGTTTCATAATTGATTATTTGCAGAAAACAAGATTCCGGGAAGCAACAATTCAGTGTATCAAGTTGAGGCTATCTGACAGCAATCCAAAAGGCAAGCTATCGATATCGGCCATTTTGGCCCTAAATGCAGCCAAATAGCTGGCATATAAAATGCAGAAATAGTTATAAGCCGTTCTTAGAAGCTCCACCTGACTTATGAGTCAGTTTATTTAGGGCTTAAACAATATCCAATAACACATCGTACAGACATAAGGAGATCAGAATGAAAGCCTACAGAAGAGATAACCAATATCAAGAACCTGATGAGTTGATGATTCCTTCGAAAGATGGATTTATTATTATCCCGACAAATACAATTAGAGTGCAGGAGCCGTCAAATCAGGGGATAATCAACAAAAATCGCAAATGGAACTTTCACGGGCTCAAAAACTTTCTGCAATTTACATTGATGCCAACAGGAACGATTGCTCTTTTGGCCTATTTTGGATTTGCTCTTGCCGGTATGCTAGGCCTTTTTGTCACAAGTGCGATAGCAGGCATCAGTTTTATGGCCGTATCAGCCAATCAGATCGAAAAACGACAACGTGCCCAGTCCACCTACTCAGAACGAAAGTGAGTTTGATCTGGCGTGGGACTGCTGATGACTGTAAAGTATCCATATAAGTTGTAAGTAATAAGAAAGATCAAACGTAACTATTCAGTTTGCGCTTCACCAAGTATTAGCTGAATTGATACGAACTAAACCAGTGGACTGGAGAATAAAATGAATAACTTTGATTCCGTGGTGATGGGGGCTATTGAACTGGCTCAGGCCGAAGCTTTAAAACGCCGAAATAGCGAATTGACGGAACATCATCTGCTCTGGGGACTGATCAACAATCCCGCCACTGTTTCGTCCAAGCACCTCAAAGGTGAAAAAAAAGTAATTAAAGGTCTGCTAGAGCAATTACCCGTATTGGATCATGTAAGTTTAGCAGAGATTAAACCCTCTGCTAAACTCTCCGAATGGCTGACACTGGCATCCTCTGATTCCATTCAGGCTGGTAGCGAGGATGTCAACGAAGCCTCTCTACTGCGTCACCTCAAAAAATTCTATCCCCAACTGCAATTTGAAATGCCGGAAGAAAATGGTGAAGATGAAATTCCGGATTTCCTCGAGAACCTGAACGAACTAGCCGATAGTGGCAAGCTGGACCCGGTTATTGGTCGAGCGATGGAGATCAGGCGCGTCCAGGAAATTCTCTGCCGCCGGACCAAGAACAATCCGGTTCTTGTGGGAGCCCCAGGGGTTGGAAAAACGGCAATAGTGGAGGGCCTGGCCGGTCTGATTCAGAAAAGCCAGGTGCCTGACATCATTCAAGGCAAAACGATCTATCGCCTGAATATGGGCTCACTGATGGCCGGTACCAAATACCGGGGTGAGTTTGAAGAGCGCATTAATAACCTAATTAAGTTTTTTAAAAAGCAAGGTCGGGACGCCATCATTTTTATCGATGAGATTCACCTATTGATCGGTGCTGGTAAAACCGATGGCGCCATGGATGCTGCCAATCTGCTCAAACCGGCGCTCTCCAGGGGAGAACTCAACTGTATCGGTGCGACAACATATGAAGAGTATAAAAAATATATTGAGGCAGACTCAGCGCTGGAGAGGCGTTTTCATCAGGTGACCGTCGCTGAACCCACTAAAGAGGATACTATTCAAATCCTGATGGGTTTGAAAGAAAAACTGGAGATTCATCACGGAGTAGAGATTACCGAAGATGCCATTGTCGCAGCTGTTTACCTGTCGGATCAGTATATCTCCGACCGCTATCTCCCAGACAAGGCCATCGATATTGTGGATGAGGCTGCTTCGGGGCTTAAGTTGAGTGCGGACTCCCTTCCACCCGAACTCCAGGAACAGGAAGCGCTGATCCGCAGTAAAAAAATCTTATCCAACGCCAACCCCCAGGATAAAAACCTCAAAACCGAGATTGGGAAACTGGAGGAAAAGTACAATGAAGTTAAAGTGGAGTGGGATGAGAAAATTCTGAATTTGAAAAAGGTTTCTCAGCTCAAACAACAGTCCGAAAAAGCTCAGTTTCTGCTGCAGAAGGCTGAAGCCGAGGGAGACTTTGAAACCGCATCACGCTTAAAATACGGTGACATCCCAAAATTAGAGGAAGAACTGGCTCAGTTTGAAGTATCCTGGAAGTTGCTCAGACAGAATGTGGGTGAAGTGGTTGCCCGCTCAACTGGCGTGCCCGTGGAGAGGGTTCTGCGTTCCCAGCAGGAGAATCTTCTGGATCTGGAAGCCTACCTGACTAACAGAGTCCTGGGACAAAAGGAGGTTCTGGTTGAAATTTCCGAAACACTGATCGCAGCCCATGCAGGGCTTTCAGATCAAACCCGTCCTCTAGGCAGCTTTTTGTTGATGGGACCCTCCGGTGTTGGTAAGACCGAGACCGCCAAAGCCCTAACTGATTTTCTCTTCAGCAACGAAAAACTCCTGATCCGAATTGATCTCAGTGAGTACAGTGAGCGACACTCTGTCGCCAAACTGATCGGTGCGCCTCCCGGCTATGTCGGATACGAAAAAGGGGGTATCTTAACCGAAGCCGTCCGTCACAATCCCTATAGTGTGATTCTTTTTGACGAAATCGAAAAAGCCCATCCTGATTTCAGCGATATCATGCTGCAGATTCTGGATGATGGGGTACTGACCGATACTCACGGCCGTAAAGTCAATTTCAAAAATACAGTTGTGTTTGCCACATCAAACCTGCCCACCCATGAAGGCTACCTGAAAACGGAACTCATTGGCCGGCTCGATGATGTCCTTTACTATTCACATCTCGATTTAAAAACCATAGAGATGATTCTTGATCGCGAACTGGGGCTTCTGAACAACAAGCTGTCTGGAAAAGAGATTACATTGCAGGTGGATGCGAAACTCAGGGAGAAAATCAAGCTTGTTGGATTCGACGAAAAGTATGGAGCCCGACCCATGAAAAATGCCTTTAATCGGTTGGTGATTCGACCTTTTTCAAAGCTCTTACTGGCAGATCCACAGATGAAGGGCAGCTATCTGTTAACCATAGATGAACATAACCGGCTTAAGATGAACCCGGTCTAATCAACTTCCGGACTCTCGGCCCGGCCAAAGAAACCTTCCTCTCCCCCCCCCTTCTCAGAAAAATCGCAACAGACGCTCTCCCTTTGAAGGGGCAAGGGAGACGTTCCCGTATTTTCGTGATTAAAATAATTGTCATTTTCATTAAGACTATCATGTCCGGGGCTGGCACAGCGAAAGATGAGAAAAGACATATAAACCATCACAAAGTAAATATTCTTAGATGTAGACAATCAACTGACTATTAGCAGCATAGGTCAAAAAGACCGACTATAACCCTAGAATGTCTGAGATGACCCAGTTCAAAACCATTTTTCTTGTCAAGATGGCCCGGTAGAGAAATTTGGCCTGTTATCGCCAGAAGAAAGCTTAGTCATACTACTGTATTTATAACACAATACACACTTGGCACACCCGGTGCAATATACATATATAACAATTAAGCAATTTTCTAATTATTAATTATGGAGGTCATTATGTTCGCAAGATTCGCAAATGCATTCGACACATTGTCAAGCATCCAAAACGCAGTTGAAGCTGCCAGACGTTCCGATTATTTCGGTTACAGCACAACCCAGAGAGGGGCCTACCCTTCTGTTAATCTATTTCAGGAAAATGACAATACCGTCCTGACAGCTGAAGTTCCTGGTCTTAAGAAAGAGGAAATCAATCTGGAAATCAAGGACAACCTGATCAGAATTTCTGGAAAAAGAGAGATCGCGTACCCTGAAGAGTCCAGTGTTCACCGTCTTGAAAGGCGGAACTTCAATTTTGACCGCACTATCAAACTGCCGGTGAAGGTGGATGCCAGCTTAGCAAAAGCTGAGTACCAAAACGGTATACTGAAAGTGGTGTTACCCAGGGCCGAAAGCGACAAACCCAAGTCCATCGAAATCAATTAACGAATCTGATTGCAACTAGTTCAGAATTCAAACATATTTTAACACAATAAATTTAGGAGCTTATCATGGCCGAAGACAAAAATGAAATGGTCGTACAGGACAAAAAAGAGGTTTCCTCTGAAAAAGAGCACACAATACCTGGCAAAAAATATATTCCTGCCACCGACATTGCAGAAACAGATAAAGAATTGCTGCTCTACATGGATATGCCAGGAGTAGACAGGCAGAAAGTTGAAATCAAACTCAAGAAGAATGTGCTTTCGATTGATGGACAGATTGACTCTCAGCCTTACGGTGATCTAAAACCGATCTATTCAGAGTATAATATTGGTCACTTCACCCGTCGGTTTGAGCTGTCCAATGAGATCGATCAGACAAAGATTGAGGCTCGCATGAATGACGGCGTGCTTCTTCTGACGCTGCCAAAGGTACCTGAGAAACAGCCCGTCGCCATTGAAGTGAATTAACAAGTCCCGTCCAACCAAAATCCCGGGGAAACCATGAGTTCCCGGGATTTCCCCCATTTCTTAAACCATCCATTTTAGTTACAGCTGGCTACTGGAATCGTCAGGGCAAGGAAGATCATTGCTCAGCTTCTTTTTCGCAGCTGGGAGAACAGCATGCCGGCAAACATCAGAAGACAGCCGATGATTGAGCGGGTTGAGAGGTATTCGTTTAGAATCAACCAGCCGCCGACAGCTGCAAAAACTGACTCCAAACTTAAGATAATCGCTGCATGGGCCGGATGGGCATTGCGCTGGGCGACCACTTGCAGAGTATAGGCAATACCCACAGATCCCAGGCCGCCGTACAGAATGGGGATCCCCGCATTCAAAATGCCCTGCAGAGAGATGGTTTCGAAAATGAGGGCTGTGGCAAAACTTAAGAGGGAACAGAAGGCAAACTGAATCAGTGAGAGGACAATGGGGTTAATTTTCTTTGAAAAATGGTCGATCAGCAGAATGTGGGCTGCCCAGAAAAAAGCACCGATAATCTCCAGCAGATCCCCAAACTGGATTGTAAAACTGCTGGTGACACTCAACAGATAGAGGCCGATTGCAGCTAAAGCCGCCCCAACCCAGGTACCGAAGCCGGACTTTCTCCCCCGGAAGAACCAGATAATCGGAACAATCACCACATAAAGCCCTGTAATAAATCCGGCTTTCCCGGCTGTGGTATATACAAGCCCCACTTGCTGAAATGAAGCGCCCAGGAACAGTGCCAAACCGACCAAACCACCACTCGTGATCAGGAAGATCGGGCTGATTTGCTTGGAACTGTTTTTTCCCTTACGTCTTGACCGCCCCGTAATCAATACCAGCGGAACCAGTGAAAGACTACCCAGTGCAAATCGAACGGCATTGAAGGTAAACGGACCCACATAGTCCATTCCAATCCGCTGTGCCACAAAAGCAGACCCCCATATCAAGGCAGTAATCAGCAGCAGGAGATCTGATTTTAATAGTTGCGATTTCATACAGCGTCATTCAATGGATACGGGTTGGCCCAAAAATTACTTGGCATTCTGTCGGCAAAATGTCCAGTCTTTTGGGGACTTTTGCGGACAGCTTATGCCAAGTTATTTTTGTACGATCCCTAAGTACTCGGTGTTATGACAAATGAGAATAACCCTTAATCGCCTTGTCAACTGCTTTTGCCATCTCACGGCCGCTGTTGATGGCTCTAACAATCAGTGACTGACCTGTGGCCATGTCACCTGCGGCAAAGATATTGGCCACCGAAGTCCGAAAATTGTCTGTCGCTACATTACCTCGCTCGTCCAGATCAATACCGAAATCATTCAACATGCCTTCATGCACTGGGTGCACAAAGCCCATCGCCAGCAGTACCATATCTGCCTTGAGCTCAAATTCACTGTCAGGAATCACGGTCATCATGGTTCGTCCATCTTTGTCGGGTTTAGACCACTTCACGCGGGCACATTTAATTGCCTCTACTTTCTTTTTGCCGACAAACTCCTGGCTTATCACGGCAAAATCCCGCTTACAACCTTCCTCCTGCGAACTTGAAGTCCGCATGATATTAGGCCACTCCGGCCAGGGATTGTTCTCTTTTCGTTTCCGTGGAGGTGCGGGCAGGATCTCAATCTGAGTGACCGATTTTGCTTTTTGCCGAATACTGGTCCCAACACAGTCCGACCCTGTATCACCACCACCGATGACGACCACGCACTTATCTTTAGCTGTAATCTCGGGTCCCTGAATATCCCGTTCTGCATTCCTTCGATTCTGTTGAAGCAGAAAATCCATCGCAAAATGGACTCCCTTCAGCTTTCTGCCCGGAATGGGCAGGTCTCTCGGTTTTTCCGATCCACCGGTCAGGCAGACATAATCAAAATCTTTCAGTATTTTTTTAACGGTAGGATTCTTCCCCACGTGACTATTCACTTTAAACTTGATTCCTTCCTGCTCCAGAAGCTTGACCCGCCTTTGAACGATCTCCAGCTCCAGTTTAAAATCAGGGATTCCCAACGACATCAAACCGCCGATAACTTCATTTTTCTCGAAGACGGTGACATCGTGTCCGGCGAGGTTCAACTGTTGCGCAGCTGCCAGTCCCGATGGACCGGACCCTATCACAGCGATTTTCACACCTGTTGCAGGTCCTGGATTGTTGGGTTTAACCCAGCCTTTAGCAAAAGCCTTTTCGATGATGGCTTTTTCCAGCATACGTATGGTCACCGGTTCTTCCACCAGGCCAGCAACACAAGAGGCCTCACAGGGCGCCGGACAGACCCGGCCGGTGATCTCAGGAAAGTTGTTAGTGCTTTGTAATGCACCATAGGCTGCCCGCCACTGGCCCTGATAAACATACTCATTGAATTCAGGGATCAGGTTTTTAACATTGCAACCCCAATTACAGAAGGGAACGCCACAGTCCATACAACGTGCCGCTTGAGTTGTCAGCCTCCGTTCGCTGGGAAGCATCTCAAATTCCTTAAAATGCTTAATTCTTTTTCTAACGGACGCCTTGGGAGGATTCTCCCTGATAAATTCCATGAAGCCAGTTGGTTTTCCCATAGTGTCTTACCCAAAATCTATGTGTTAATTGTATTGTCGGTACTAAATCTATTACGCTGATATTTTCGCATCTCCAGTCAAACCCTTAGTAATTATCACAGTGCCCGATTTGAGCCGCAACTTTTTCCGGGTTATCCACCCTGATCTATTCGGGCATAAAGCGTTTCGCCAGGATACGGCGATATTCTATTGGCATCACCATGACGAAATCGTTGATGACTTTTTTCCAGTTTTTCAACAGCTTTTTCGCGCGACGGCTATTGGTATACTTATAATGTGTTTCAATCAGGGAGTACAATTGCATCTCATGCTCCTCAACCGTTACCTGCTCAAGATCTACCATGGCCATGTTGCACCTTTTGATGAAATTCTTGTGTCGATCGTAAACAAATGCGATTCCACCACTCATGCCGGCCGCGAAATTGTATCCGGTCTCACCCAGGATAACCACCACACCACCAGTCATATATTCACAACCATGATTTCCGATTCCTTCCACCACTGCAACGGCACCACTGTTCCGAATCGCAAACCGTTCACCAACCTGACCGCTTAAGTAGACTTCTCCCGAGGTTGCACCGTATAGAACCACATTTCCTGTGATAACATTATCTGCTGCATTCCACTTAGCATTATCTGGCGGGGAAATGATGATTTTCCCACCAGAAAGGCCCTTGCCAGTGTAGTCGTTTGCATCTCCTTTAAGATTCAGTGTCAATCCCTTCGGAGCGAAAGCCCCAAAACTCTGTCCCGCTGAACCCTGAAAATTGATCGTAATGGTGTCATCTGGTAACCCTTTCTCGCCGTAACGCTTCGTTATTTCGCTTCCCAACATGGTTCCGGTAGTCCGGTTTCGATTCCGAATGTTTTGCGAGAATTCAACCGGTTTTCCCTTTTCAAGAGCCGCCTTGGAAAGGCGAATAAGCTCTCTGTCCAGTACATCGCTAATATCGTGATGGGCCTTGCTCACATTGTGATAGAGCCCTTCCCTGGAATTGGGCTTGACCAGTAGCGGAGAAAGATCCACGCCTTGACTCTTCAGCTGGTCATTGCCAGGTATCTGTTTGAGATACTGTACCTGTCCGATCATATCCTCGAACTTACGAAATCCCAATTTCGCCATGTACTCCCGTGCTTCCATGGCCATAAAGGTGAAGAAATTAACCAGGAAATCTGCCTTTCCGGTGAAATTCTTTCGCAGTTCAGCATCCTGAGTAGCGACTCCCACCGGGCAACTGTTAAGATGGCACTTCCGCATCATAATACAACCCATTACAATCAGGCAGGAGGTCGCAAATCCGAACTCGTCAGCACCTAAGAGAGCCCCCACAACGATATCCCGTCCGGATTTCAGCTGACCATCAACCTGCACACGGATCTGCCCGCGCAAGCCGTTAGTAACAAGTGCTTGCTGGGTTTCTGCCAGTCCAATTTCCCAAGGTCCGCCAGCATGTTTAATGGATGACGCGGGTGATGCACCCGTCCCCCCATCGTGTCCGGAAATGGTGACACTATCCGCCCGGGCTTTACTGACACCCGCAGCCACAACACCTACTCCGGTCTCAGCGACCAGTTTGACATTCACATCCCCTTTGGGATTGGCGTTTTTTAAATCGAAAATCAGCTGGGCGATATCCTCAATAGAGTAAATATCGTGATGCGGCGGCGGTGAGATCAGGGTTACGCCGGGTGTTGTATGACGAATTCTGGCAATATATTCACTCACCTTGAATCCGGGTAGTTGCCCCCCTTCGCCAGGTTTTGCACCCTGGGCAATCTTGATCTGCATTTCATCGGAGTTGACCAGGTAGTTACTAGTGACTCCAAAACGACCCGATGCCACCTGCTTGATCGAGCTACGCCTGGAATCACCGTTTTCGTCCGGCGTAAAGCGGGCCGAGTCTTCTCCCCCTTCACCGGAATTACTCCGTGCACCAATACGGTTCATGGCAATAGCCAACGTTTCATGAGCCTCTCTGGAGATCGACCCAATCGACATGGCACCGGATACAAACCGTTTGAAAATTTCTTCGACCGGTTCCACCTCTTCCAGTGGCACCGGAGCGGCCTTTTCGTAATCGAATTCAAGCAACTCCCGCAGGACGTGTTGTTTGTTTTCAGCTGCACCGACTAGAGATGTAAACTCTTTGAAAGTTTTATAGCAGTTTTTACGTGTAGCCAGCTGCAGCTTTGAAATGGTATCTGGATTGTAAGCATGATACTCTCCCTGGATCCGCCAGGAGTAGTTTCCGGTTGTCAGCAGTTTGTGAAACCCTCTGCCCTCATAGGAAAAAGCACGCAGGTGACGATAGGTAATATCTTCCTCAATCTCATCCAGGCTAATGCCACCGATCGGGGAACCGGTTCCAGTAAAATACCGGTCCACCAGCTCTTTACTTAGTCCTACCGCTTCAAAAATCTGAGCTCCCTGATAACTGCTTAAAGTAGAGATTCCCATCTTTGAAAATACTTTTTTCAATCCTTTATTCGTCGCAGCAATGTAGTTTTCGAAAGCTTCCGGAGAGTTGAGCCCTGACGGCAATTCTTCGCTGATCGCCATCTGTCGGATAGACTCAAATGCCAGGTATGGATTTACCGCTCCAGCACCGTAGCCGAGCAGTAAAGCGAAGTGATGAATCTCACGAACCTCCCCACTCTCGACGATCAGGCCAATCTTACCTCTTTTGTCTTTACGGATTAAATCGTGATGAACCGCCCCCACAGCCAGAAGCGAGGGGATTGGGGCCAGTTTGGCGTTCATGCAACGATCACTAAGCACAATCACCCGATGCCCTTGATCCACCAGTTCTTCCACCTTGGAACAAAGTTCCTCAAGAGCCTCTTTTAAAGATTGTTCCTGGAAAGGGTACCCGATATCAACCGTTTCTGAACGAAACGATGAGATTTGGCAGTTACGCAGCTGAGCTAGCTCCGTATTGGTCAAAATGGGATGCGGGATATCCAGCATCCGGCACAATCCGGGTGTTTCATCCAAGATGTTGTAACCACCACCGATACTGGACATCAATGACATCACCATCTCTTCACGAATGGAATCAATCGGCGGATTGGTGACCTGGGCGAAATTCTGTTTGAAATAATTGAAGAGTAGTTTTGCCTGTCCAGACAGAACAGCCAAGGGTTCATCGTTTCCCATCGAACCGGTGGGTTCCTGACCCGCGACCGCCATCGGTTTTACCAGTTGATAGAGTTCTTCATAGGTATACCTGAACACCCGTTGATGCAAGCGCAGGTTGTAGTAATCCGGCTGTGTATAGGTTGGCGGTGCAGGAAGGTCGTCCAGGGTGATCTTGTTCTCATTAACCCAGTTGGTATAGGGTTTTTTGTGGCTGAGTCGTTCCTTGATATTTTCATTCTTATAAATTCGCCCCTCATCGGTATCCACCACAATCATCTGCCCGGGTCCTAATCTTCCCTTTTCCCGCACGTTTTCAGGGGAAACATCGATCACACCAACCTCTGAAGCCACAATAAACTGGCCGTCCATGGTCTCCACGTAGCGAACCGGTCGCAACCCGTTGCGATCTAGACCCGCGCCGATCCTTGTCCCATCGGAGAACATAATCGCAGCAGGTCCGTCCCAGGGTTCCGCCAAGGCCGCATGATATTCATAAAATCCCCGCAGATCCTTGCTCATGTGCTTCTGGTTCTCCCAGGACTCTGGAATCATCATCATAAAGGCGTGTTCCATGCTACGCCCTGCCGATACCAACAGTTCGAAAAAGTTATCGAAGGAAGCTGAATCACTCCCATCTGGAACAATGATGGGCAGCAGTTTCTTAATATCCGCTCCAAAATAGTCAGAGTCGAATGTGGCTTCTTTGGAACGGGTCCAGTTGATATTTCCTTGCAGGGTGTTGATCTCCCCATTGTGAGCAATAAAGCGAAATGGTTGAGCCAGTCCCCAGGAAGGATACGTATTGGTTGAATAACGTTGATGCACCAGCGCCAGGGAGCTTTCCAGTCGTTCATCCATCAGATCCAGATAGTACTGCTCCAACTGGTTGGCGAGAAACATCCCCTTGTACACGATTGTAGCCGCAGACTGACTGCAGATATAGAAAAACTCCTTCCCTTTGATGACGGAGGCTTCAACCGCTTTTTCCACCTGGCGGCGAATCACATATAGACGCCTCTCAAAGGTATCCATGTAGACGGTGGTCCGCTTGATAAAGACTTGAAAAACCGCAGGCTCCCGGTCCAGCATGTGTTCTGAAAGGCACGAATTATCAGTCGGCACACGTCGCCATCCGAGCACTTCCTGTCTTTCACCAACAATGACCTCATTAAAAATATTCTGGCACTGTTTTATGCTTTTCGCATCCGGCGGCATAAAAACCATACCCACACCATAATCTCCTTCATCCGGCAGTTCAAAACCCGCCTTTTCCGCGACCACTGAAAAATAGTCATGGGGAAGTTGAAGCAGCATCCCGGCACCGTCACCGGCTTTGGCATCTTCTCCGGTCGCACCGCGATGTTCCAGGTTCTTCAAAATGGAAATGCCATCCTGAACGATTTTATGGGATTTTTCCCCGAATAGATTGGCAATGGCCCCAACGCCGCAAGAATCCTTGTCCATGGAGCGATGGTAAAGGCCTTCTCCTTTCGGTAGTCCGTGTTCTTTAATTTTCAATTCGGTCATTGTCTTCAAAATGGTTGGTTTACAGAATGCAATTACTGCAGGTGTGGCCTTGAACCAAGGGATACTGATGCACATCCAAAACTGCCGCAAGAGGCGAGTGGAATCGTTACACCATCATCTGGCGCCTAAAATGCGCAGACAGCGATGCAGCGTTTCATTCTCTGGATGATTTCCGTTTTGGGTATTACTGGCCGAACAGTTCGGAGGTGCTCAGAGTGATCCTGGAGATCTCGGGAGGTTTCCGGTAACTGACTAGTTGTGGAATTCCAACAAAACAAACCTGACCCGCATCAATACTTCACTATCAAATGTCAGACAACTTACATCGCCTGCCAGATATAACAGTATTATGATTTTTCCCTGTTTTGGCAAGTCTTTTTCAAGTTTCTGCTTTTATTTCAGCCGAATAACAAATCAAACAGCAAGTACAACGAAGCCCCGCCTCCAGATGCCTGGAGTAAAGTCTTCCTGTTCATCCCGCCAAAAAAAGAGGTACAGGGATATCGAGAGGTGTCGGTCGTCTCTACCAGGGGACAAGGAGACCGGAGATCATGACAGGATAGAAGTACAGGGAAGGAAAAACGAGCCGATTTCAGGTGGTAGATACAGCTGTGTCCATATGATGGTCCCGAACCATGTTGGGGGCATCATTCGAATTCTGTCGAAGGGATAGGAGTCAACTGTTTGCGAGCATCCACACAGACCAGTTGCAGATCGCAGGTGACGGCCGCTTTTTTACCATCCGGTTTCCAGGCTTCATGACGCCAGATCACCCGATACTTCCCATCGAAGCGGTAAGTGGTTCTGATATCCAGTTTTTCTCCAAATTCAACCCCCTCGGAATAGGTCAAATCAGCTTTGTACACCACATAACCCAATCCCTGTTCCTTCCAGAGATTTACCAGCCGCTCTGAGCCGATCACATGCTCCCTGGCTCGTTCAAAATATTTTAGATAGTTGGCGTGATAGACCACTCCGGAATGATCGGTATCCTCATAATAGATCTGGACAGGAAAATGGTACACTTCGCTGGTACCTATTTCGGTCTTATTGTTGGTCATCATTGTGTATCAGCCCGTTTAGAAAGAAATAACCATTTTTGTGAATTCAATTGCGCGCGTTTAAACTATTCATTCATCTTAAAAAAACATGACCATTCCGGCAATATCGAAGATCTTTGGGTTGTCTGTTCACTCAAGTATTACGCCACAATACTTTTTTCCCATTCGACTGAGACATATGAGATGTTTATAAATATCATTAACAATCAATACCTAAAGCTAGGTAAGGTCACTCAATTTGGGTTTGACAATGTTCGAATAGCCAATTAGGGTGTCAACAAAAAAATACTGCAAAAAAAATGAATCAAGCGAGATCAATTGATGAAAAACTTAACTAAAATTTTCGGAACTTTTTTCTATATTTTTTTCATTCTCAACTCGCTGCATTCAGCCGTTTATGGGCAAAATACCGAGAATTCAGATCAGAAAGATCCGGAAATTCTGATTTTCAGCACTACCCACGCCCAGGAAACCTACCTGAAACAAAAAAAGGGAGTCATCAAGGTAGAGATCGTTTCTTTCAATCCGATCTCGGAGGTGGACGTCAACGGAAAAAACATCCCCATCGTCGATAACCAGCAGGTCAAACTCGAAATACCATTCGATTTTATCTCCCAGCCCAATCAACCCACTGAATTTTTAATTACAGCCCGAACAGATACTGGTATGGCACAAAGCCGTTTTGTGGTTCATCTCAAGTCCAAACCCAAACTCAAAAAATCCCCTTTTCAACTGATCAGTATTCTTGGGATTGCCAATAACGATAATATCAATAGTGCCACTTCGAGTATAACCCCGGAAACCGGGACTAAAAAAGTCTTAACTGTAGTTCCCCAATACAGCATGCCGTTCAGGAAAAACTCAACTCTGGTGTTCAAGGGCATCATTCTGAGAGAGGGATACAATAACAAAGATTACGTGGATAAGGAGATCAGCTATACCCAGCTGTCGGTCGGATGGATTGCGAAAAAAAACCCAGCGGCTCAACTCTCTGCCGCTGCCGGTGTCAGCGACATTCGGATGAATAGCGCCAATGGACTGGTGGGAGAGGAAGAAACCAGCCAGGAACTTTTTATCTCCGGCAAGATCGAGCTCAAGTCAGCGAATCAACCCAGTTGGAATATGTCCCTGAAAACCAAAATTAAAGACGTGGCTGCCACACCGTCGAATATCAACTACGAATCAGATGCAATGGAAATCGACCTGAGTATGGAGATCAAGGAGGCTCAACGGTTACTTCAACCGGATCAGAAAGCACTGAAAATATCAGTTCAAGCAAGTTATTCCGTCAACGATGCGGAGGGAAAGTATCAAGACAGTTTTACCTGGGAACGGGCAGTCAAACTCAAATACAAGATTGGTAATTGGACCCCCCAGATAAAACTTAAGACTCAGCGTAAGACCATGGATATTATCGATCCACTTAAAGATAGCATAACACCCTATTACGTAACGGATACTTATACAGCAAAATTGCAGTACCAACTGTTTAAGAAAACACTGCTGGCGCTGGATTACAAAAATAAAAATGGTTCGTCTAATGTGGACTCTGCCAACTACACGCAAAACTTAACCACCTTGTCACTTACACATATCTTTTGATGGGAACCATTTTCCGAAATTGACCAGGATTTTTTGTTATGAAAAACACTCGTATTTTGCTTACGATGCTGCTGCTCCTCTGGCCTGCGATGGTTCTTTTTGCAGCGCCTGCAGGCACACTTTTCCTGGAAAAGGGAAAAGTGCGTATCAAGCGCAATCAGATCCACACAACGTATACAGAGGTAGGCTCACAGATTCAGGTACATAGTGGCGATCAGATTCAAACCGGAGCAGATACTCGGGCAATCATCAAATTGACTGAGAAAGGGGATGACATTGAACTCTCTTCTTCAACCTTTTTCAGTCTGACGGAGATTTCCGAAAAAAAGCAGGAAGTTTTCATGCCGGTGGGGAAAGCCAAAATCCGGGTTAAAAAGAGATCCAGGCCAAGACGTTTTAGCTTCAAAACAGCTAACGCGGTCATCAGCGTTAAAGGCACCGAGTTTTTGGTGGGATCGAATGACGGGGAAACCAGCCTGCTGACACTGGAAGGAATCGTTATTCTGGCCAGTATTGATCAACCGGAACTATTAGTGGAAGTGCCCATCAATCAGGCCTCCCAACTTCAGACCGACGGCAAACCAACTATCCCGGTAGTAGTCCCCCCTGAAGTACGAAACGCCATACTGAACTCAGACAGTCCCCAGGTTTTCAAAACCGTCATCTTTGGACAGGAGGTCCAGATAGTAGTAAAAAAACCCACTGAAAAAAAAGAGGGAGAGCAAGATAAAGGAGACGGTGGCGGGGAGGAGTCCTCTGACAAAGAAGACCCTGAAACGGATGAGGAGGATCCGGAACAGGACGAAGAGGAACCTGAAACAGACGTAGACGACGAAGTTGACGATGTTGAAGATATTATCGATGAAGTAACAGACGATGTTGAAGAAGAGACAGAAGCGATCATCAAGCTGAACATCACAAACTGACAAGTACTAAAAGACCGAAAAAGAGAAACTGACTGTTTTAAAACCAAGGTGAAGCATGAGAAACCACACTCGCAAAAGATGGCAACCACTGATCGCTCTGCTGGGACTGGTTATTATTTCAATTGTCCTGTTTTCCTGTAAACCAGTACAGAATGAAGGACAAATCAACTGGGTCACGGCCTCGCTGGCAATCAATCAATCGGGACCATCTGAAAATATCAATGGTCCCACGCGTGTAATCATCGGCACAGATTTCACCTCGGCCTTGGTCATAGCCGTAGCGGAGGACGTGGACGTGGATTCGGTGACCTGGGCCTCCTACATAACTGAGTATCTTGCCAGGGGAATACTGGCTGCGGATAGTACAGTCGAGCTTTCTCTGCCTCTCGACACCAACATGCGAATCATTCAGGTGGCCTTCAGCTCGGACCTATCTCTGTCAGAAATAACCGACGGTACTATCACCGCCGACTTAATCGGAGTATCCGATGTCATCACCATCAGCGGAACTTCACAGACGGTGACGGTAGCCATTTCCCTCAGCAGCCAGACAACTGCGACACCCACGTACGCTGTAGGGGGTACGATTGCCGGACTGGTTGGCACCGACCTGGTACTACAAAATAGTGGTGGAGACGACATCACCACTTCCGCCAATGGCGCGTTCACCTTTGACACATCATTGGAAGAAGGAACGGCATATGATGTCACCGTCGCAACTCAGCCCTCCACCGGTTCCTGCATCATCAATAACAGCAATGGCACGATGTCGACAGTCGACGTAACCGATGTCAGCGTGATCTGCCTAATGGGCGGAGCGGTCCAGGGCACATCACTCGCCATGAACAGTGCCGATGCAGCTGTGACCACCCTGGCAGGCAATGGGGGCAGCGCAATTGTCGATGGCCCGGGCCTCACTACTGCCGAATTCAGTCAGTTGCAAAAAGTGACAACGGACGGTACCCACCTCTTTCTGGCTGATCAGCATCGAATCCGAAAAATCGTGATTGCCACCGGTGTGGTATCAACCCTGGCAGGGAACGCTTCCTCCGGCAGCTTCAATAGCATAGGTACCGACGCAACTTTTAACTTCCCGTCAGGGATTACAACCGATGGCACCAATCTCTATGTTGCTGATACAAGCAATAACCTGATCCGGAAAATTGACATTTCTAGCACAGAGGTAACCACACTGGCCGGAACCGGAACGCCCGGGACAAACGATGGTACCGGCACCGTTGATGCTACTTTCACCGGACCTTCCGGCCTTACTACTGATGGCACAAAACTGTTTATTACAGACAACGGGCGCCTGATCCGACAACTGGATCTGTCAACCCTGGCGGTAACCACGCTGGCAGGAAACGGGTCGACTACTTTTACCGATGGCATAGGTACAATGGCCACCTTCAATAATCCAGGGGGCATCACGACCGACGGGACAAATCTTTTCGTGGCCGACGCCAGTAACAATAGAATTAGGAAAATGGATGTGTCCAGCGGAGATTGGGAAGTCACTACGCTGGCCGGAACAACAGTTGCCGGTTCCTCCGATGGGACGGGCACATCGGCATATTTTAATACACCTTACGGCATCACAACCGATGGGACCAATCTTTTTGTAGCAGACACTTACAGCAACAAGATCAGAAAAATCTCCGATATTTCAAGCGCAACAGCAGGGGTTGTGACGACTTTGGCCGGATCGGGAGGAAGTAGTTCTGCGAATGGGATAGGTTTAGACGCAGATTTTGGCAGCCCAAACGGTATTATTACGGACGGAACGGATTTGTTTGTGGCCGACCCAATGAATTGGTTATTCCGAAAAATTGAAAAATCTCCATAGAACTCTATCAGTGCTTCTGTTTTTAGGCATTTGACTACTCGCTCTTTAACTTGTTGGAGACTTTTTTCAAGTTGGCACGGGCACCTGAAAAATCCGGGTCTTGCTGCAAAGCGGCCCTGAAATGCTTTTTTGCTTCATGCAAACGCCCCTGTCGGAATCTGACCACGCCCAGGTTATTGTGCGCTTCTGCTACAGATGAATCCAATTTCAAAAACGATGTAAAATATTGGCCGGCCCGCTCCAGTTTACCAGCCTGTAACAGACTGTTCGCCAGCATGAAATGTGCGCCTGCATGATTGTTGTCTATTTTCAACACAGCTAAAGACTGTTCGATTGCTTGTTGAGTAAGGCCCAATTTCACAAATACCAACCCCAAGCCAAAACAAGCGTCTGCATTGTCAGGATCGATCTTTAGAATCTTCTTATACTGTACTCCCGCCTCCGCAAAGCGATTCTGTTGAATTAAACTGTTTCCCAGTTTTAATAACGTACCCGCATTTTCCTGATTTCTTTTCTGGCCCTCCATATATTCAGACCGAACACTATTGCTCTTAACCGTTTTGGACAACAAGTCTTTTAGCAATTGTTTCTCTTCCAGATCAGTGGGATCAATTCCTAAGACCTTCTGGTATTGATCAATTCCCCGGTCGAGGTTTCCTGAACTCAACAACAGGCCTCTCAAGTTTGACAGTGGTTCGATATACTCAGGATCGATACCATAGGCGTTGATGTAATTCTGGATCGCTGCTTCTTGGTCTCCTTTTATTTCAAACGCAGCTGCCAGATTATTGAAAGCATGCGCAAATTCGGGTGCCAACAGTACCGCCTTCAGGTAGTGAGCAATGGCCTCATCCACATTGTTTTCTAACAGTAACAAGTTCCCCAGGTTGTAATGAGCGATGTAACTATTTGGATTCAGGACAAGTACTTTCCGGAATTGAGCCATGCCTTTCTCAATCTCCTGCCGTCCGACCCAAATAGAACCCATATTGATCAATGCATCCACATTAGCAGGGTACAGTTCCAGGGCACGACGGACACTTTCACGGGCCTCATCTGTTTTCCCCTGTTGCAGGAACAGACTGCCCAGATAATTGTGCGCCCTGGACGAGCCGGGATTGATGAATAAGGCTTCGCTGAGATGGAAAAAAGCTTTCTCAATCTCTCCCTCTGCTTTAAACGCCAGTGCCAGATTAATATGTGAGCGGGCATTCCCGGGAGACTTTTCCACATTATCCGACCAGAGCTTGACCTCATCACCCCAGACAGCGTTCCTTTGATACGTCCAGACAGACAAAACAACCAGGCAGCCAAGTGTTAAACCCAACAACAGCTGTTTTTGATTCACTTGTCTGTAAACCAGAACAACAGCTGCCAAAATGATCAGCATGGAAGGCAGATAGACACGGTGCTCGAATATCATATCCAATGGGATAAGGGTGGATTCAATCACCAGATTGCCGAAAAACCAGGCGATTCCCAAAAACAACAAGCGATTTTTTCTGAAACGAAGCAATGCTATGCCAATCAATGACAGAATCAACAACAGAGACGGCAATGTCGTCAGGGGTTCAAGCAGGGATGAAGACCAAGGGAATTCATAGTCCAGATTCAGTCGTGATGGATGCGGAAATATCAATAAGCTTAGATAGTAAACGACAACACGGCTTGAGGTCAGCAGTCTATTGACAGGGAAGAGATCCCATTGACGAATATCTGCTATAGCAAAGCCGCCCCCGCCCGGCATGATCGTCAGCCAGTACAGGAAAACTCCTGGGATTATCGCCAGAGGGATCCACTTGATGTTCGATCGGAACCATGCTGTTTTACAATCCTGATAAAGGACCCATTCAAAAAGTAGAATCATAAACGGCAGCACGACTGAGTTCTCCTTACACCCCATCGAAAACAAGCCGGCAAAACCACAGACTACAAACCAGATAATCCGATCTTTGTGGCGTCCGCCAACCTTTTTTTCAGCCTGCAGTTGTTTTTCCCGTCCTTTCAGATAACACAATAGCGACAGAATGAAAAACAAAGCTGCCAGGCTGGTCATCCGTTGGGTTATGTAGGTCACGGACTGGGTTTGTAACGGATGAACAAACCAGATAAGAGATGCCGCCAAAGCCGCCATATAATTCTTTTCACGAGCGGAGGAAGAATCTTTCTCGGCTGGCCTATTTAATATAGCCATTATCCGAACACACAGCAGGAACAGGATAAAACCATTCAGGACGTGAATCAAGATATTCACTGCATGATAGCCCCACAGGTTGTACTTACCAAAATAGTAATTAAAGGCAAAGGTGACCATCACCAGCGGACGATCAGAATTAATACTGTGGAACGCATTTGCCAGGCTGTCTGTCGACAGTGAAACCATTCGTATAAATGGATTCCGGACAATGTTCTTCAGATCGTCAAAGACAAAAGGAGCCTGCAGGGTATTCGAATAAATTAGGAGGCCGATAACAACAAATAACAACAGTATCAGGAGGGGGTTTTTCAGAAGATTTTCCAGCTTTTGGATAGGTTGTGTCATTCTTTTCTAAAGGGTTTCAAGGAACCGGGTTTGCGTCCGTTTTATACCTTCTTACTTGATGGGTCGCTTGAAAAACCTTATATAAAAATGGTTTGCCGTCCCCCAACCAGCACCTATGCCGCAAATTAGGTAGTAGCAAGCTTCCATCACCAGTGCTTGGAGCGCAAAAACAAGTCCGCTTTTCTGATAGCAGAGATTTATCCAATTCCTGTTCAAAAAGGAAAAGAGGATTAAACAACAGAAACTGAGAGCAAACTTCTTGTCAAAAGAAAGCGGTAAAAAGAATAAAAACAGAGCTAAGAATAGGGTCAACATACTTAGCAGTTGGGAGTTCCTGGCATTCAAACCACTCTTAAATTTGCGATGGGACCACATAATTCTGACCCAGGGAATGGCACGCTCAAAGAGATCTGATTTCAGTAGCGACCTAAAACTGTATTTTTTGTGGTGCCGTACTTGAATCTGTGAGTTGATCTGGATTTCATAACCGGCTTTGCTCAGTCGATAGCCAAAATCGATATCCGCAATGTTGCGTATAAAGGGCAACGTGTTAAACCCATTAACAGATTTGAATACTGATGATCTGACAGCCCCACAGCCGGTCCAGAAAGTTTCCGTTTTCTGACCAGCAGTCAGATGGATGAAATGATGATGGAGATTTTTGTATTTGCTGAAGAAGTTATTGTAAAGACAAGTGCTGCTATAGGCACCAAAAATAGCATTGGGGGCAGAATCCTCTTTCATCGTTGCCAGAACCTGGCTTAATGTCGATTTATTCACTTCTACGTCTGCATCGATAAAAAGAAGAATGTCAGACTTTGCGATATCAGATCCGCAGTTTCGGGCAAAGGCACTTCCAGATCTTTGCGACAATTCCACAATACGTACAGGATGAGAAGTTGCAATCTGTTTTGCTTGAGAACTGGGACCGTCCAGAACGACAATCACTTCGAATCTGACATCTTGTGAGGCAAACAGGGCTTCCAGTGTTAGCCCAAGCGTTTGTTCACCTTTGTAAACGGGAATAACAACTGATATGTCGGGGGAGATATCCATCTTATGTTCAATTGCTCTGTGTTTTGTCACCTCACCCATTTTCAAGTATGTCCAGAAATGAGGTAGGCTCGTTTTCGTCATACCGCCAGATATTGTGTCGGGCTCCTTCCAGATTTTGTGCAGCCATGATACCGGTAATCATAGAATGATCCATATTGTTGTATCTGTGTAACCCATTTCTACCCACGGTTTGCAGATTTTCAAAAGTAGCAACATAGGATCGGATTGTTGAAAGATGGTGATGATAATTTTCATCATAAACGGGATATGCATTGGCCTGACGGATCACATATCCATCTTCAACATCAACTTTTTTAGATAATCCCAGCGTTTCAAGTTCCATGGCCGCCATTTCTATTAAGGCATCATCGCTCATTTTCCAGGTTTCATCTCCCTCATTGCAGAAATATTCAAGCCCAACGCTGGATTTTTCAAGATCCGGCACCATATCCCGGGACCAGTTTTTAAAATTCTGAATTCGCCCCACGTTAACCTGGGGCCAATGAACATAAATCCATTGATCGGGAAAGAGGTCTTTTTGCCCAATGATGAGATTGACGATCAGAAATGAACGGTAGGACAGTGCCTCAGCGGCTTTTACAACTTCTGCCGGCGGCAATGGATTAAACAGTGACACAAGCCGATTGATCGGGGTGCTTGAAATGACGCTGTCAGTGTCCTTGAACACCTCGATTCCGTTATTTTGAAACCTGATACCTGAAATTCTACCATCACTATGCTCAATACCGGTCACTTCAGTGCTCAACATCACATCCCCTTCATTTGAAACAATATTCTGATGCAAGCCCTCCCACATCATCCCAGGTCCCCGATCCGGGTAGTAGAACATCTCAGTCAAAGATTTGGATCGCTTAATTCCGAACAGAAGATCCGCAATAGCAGTCATCACTGATAATCCCTGAATCCTTTGAGCTGCCCAATCGGATTGAATTGCATGACAGGGAATGCCCCACACTTTTTCAGTATAAGACTTGAAAAAAGTCTCGTACAATCTAACTCCAAAGCGGTTTATAATCCAAACATCGAACGTTTTTTCATTCGCAATCGGAAACAGTTTTGATTTTAGATAGCTCTTAATTATCAGAATGCATTCATAAAAGCCCAGATTGGCCAATATATTTCGCTTTTTCAGCGGATAATTAAAAAATTTTGAACCAAAATAAATACGTGACAGCCGCACTACTTGTTTTAGATTTTCTCCAAGTATTTCCCGCCACAGCTTCTGAACAGGCTCAATGTGGGTCAAAAATCTATGGCCGCCAATATCAAATAGATAGTCTTTATATTTTTCAGTCCGCGACAGCCCCCCTACCTGACCACATTTTTCAAGAACAACCGGTTTGAACATATTGCCACGCGCCAACTCGTTCGCTGCAGACAACCCGGCAGGACCAGCGCCGATAATAAAGACCGGTTTTTTACCCATTGATGTTCCAGAAAGCGTTCAAACTACAAATTATTACACGACTAGTGCAAACGCCTCACTAGGGCTAAGAGGCACGATACCGTTTCTCAAAGAGAGGTCGTCGGATTCTACTCGTATCCGAAAAGGTGCCTTAACCTCAGTTGTCAAATTAAAATGAAAGCGGTGAAATGAGACCTGATTCTCCATCATTGAACAATCAATTGTCAAATGTGGATATCTGGCGATCTACGGGATTTTATAGGAGAGGCACGGATTTTAAGTCAACACGTGCAGCGTTCTTCGCGAGAGAGCTGCAAACCCCACCCCGAAAACGAGCGATGAGGCTTCAGGAAAGAAACCAAATCAAAAAAGATCAAGATACTGCCCGTATCCTTCTTTGATCAGTTCCTCTTTGGGGATAAACCGTAAAGCGGCAGAATTCAGGCAGTACCGCAGTCCGGTGGGTTGGGGTCCATCTGTGAAAACATGTCCCAGATGGGAGTCCGCATATTTGCTTCTCACTTCGACACGATTCATGAACAAAGTACGATCCTCAATCTCGACAATATGATCTTGAACCAGTGGTTTGGAATAGCTTGGCCAACCGGTTCCGGACTCAAACTTATCCGCAGAACTGAAGAGTGGTTCGCCAGAAACTACATCCACGTAGATCCCGTCCAGCTTGTTTTCCGCATGTTCATTTGCAAAAGGTTTTTCAGTGCCATTCTTTTGCGTCACTCGAAACTGCTCATGAGTCAATAATTCCATCAATTCTTTGGTCGATGGTTTCTTAAAATCATTATATGGACTTAGGCGGCTCACCGGGGCTGGATCATCTTTCCAGACCATATCAAGAAAACGATCTCGACCAGAACCGCTTCTGTAAAATTTATACTGTTGTGGACTCTTTTTGTAGTATGCCTGGTGATATGATTCTGCAGGATAAAATTTCTCAGCAGGTTTAATGGGTGTAATCACAGGATTGCGATAACGCCCGGAAGCATTCAACCTGCCCTTTGAATCTTCGGCAATTTTCTTCTGCTCCTCGTTATGAAAAAAAATGGCTGTCCCGTACTGGGACCCTCTGTCGACAAACTGCCCATTAATATCAGTCGGGTCGATCTGTCTCCAGAAAACATCCAGAATCTGCTCATAACTCACTTTCGACGGATCATAGGTGACCTGGACCGCTTCCAGGTGGCCGGATTGACCGCTGCAAACCTCCTCATAGGTCGGATTATCATATTCGCCCCCTGTATACCCAGGCATGATTCCGTGAACGCCATCCATTTCTTCAAAGGGGTGTTCCATACACCAGAAACAGCCACCAGCGAATGTTGCAATGGCTTTTTCAGACTCTACTTCTTCACTGGATCCTGCAACCATCAGCGCCATAACCAACTTACCGAGTTGAATGCCCGTCCAAAACATTTTGGCCTCCTGAATTTTTGAGTAATTAGACTGTCTTTTTCACCTTTGTCTGCCCAGTGAACTAACCACAGCTTTCCACTAATAGTCTAAATAGTTGTACGACAGCTTGAGATAGAACCATTACTTGAAATATTCATACCACAATCAGTAGCTGGAAAGTCTATTTCAGAAAACCCAGCTTATGTAGTGAATCCAAAGACGCATCATCTTGTTTTTTAAAATCTATCATGGCATAGTTTTTTCAATATAAAGAAGAAAGTGGATAGCGGCCATGACTTCAAAAGCCAAGTCTCGTTACGACCCAGGCGTGCCGATAAATCTGCTCAGTAATTGTTTTTATTTACTTTAATGATTGGGACAATTCTCCAGGCAGCAATTATTTCCACCAGATTTCAACAAGCCGAAAGGCACAATAAACAGCAAAACATTATGTACAGGACAAGATAAACTGCAGGGGTAAAATGAAGAATAAAAAGCTGAAGTTGATGTCATGGAACGTCAATGGACTAAGGGCAGTAATGAAAAAAGATTTTATCGGGATTTTGAAGGGAATGGATACCGATATTCTGGCAATACAGGAGACGAAGCTGCAAGAACATCAAAGAACCGAAGAGATGCTAAATTTGGCGGGCTATGAATCTTACTGGTCGTACTCTACTATGAAAAAAGGCTACAGCGGCACCGCCATATTTACGCGTCAAAAACCAGAGAAGGTTAACACCGAAATGGGGATCCCGGAATTTGATAATGAGGGACGCATGGTCGAGTTGACGTTCAAGGATTTCATCCTGTTCAACATTTACTTTCCCAATGGACAAAAAGATGACATACGACTGCAGTATAAATTAGACTTTTATAAATGCCTGTTCGACTACGCCCGACAGTATCAGGAGAAAAACGTACCTGTCATTATCACTGGAGACTATAACACCGCTCACAACGAAGTCGACCTGAAAAGACCAAAAGCAAACGAAAACAGATCCGGGTTTTTAAGAATCGAAAGGGATTGGATGGACCAGATTGTTAAAGATGAGTACGTCGATACATTTCGCCATTTGCATCCTGAAACGGAGAAGTACTCGTGGTGGTCCTATCGCTCCAATGCCAGAAAGAACAATACGGGATGGCGTATCGACTACTTCTTTGTCACACAAAACCTGATCGATAAAGGCTGGCTAACCGATGCCTTCATAGACAATGATATTTTTGGGTCCGACCATTGTCCGGTCGGCATAGAATTAAATATAAAATCCTGACTAGTCAGAATTAGCTTTCTCATCCAGTTTGAAACAAATAGATAACCCATAAAAAGGAACTCCATGGAGATAAAAACCAAAAAAGATTTTGCCGGATTAAAACCTGATCTACTGTTCGTAACAAAATTTGAAACCAGCAAAAATATTGAAAAATCTGAACTTTTCAGTAAAGTCGTTCAAACCAAAATCAGCAAAGCGATCTCAGATTACAACTTTAAGGGCAAGAGAAAAGAAACGCTGGTTATTGAAGGCTCAACACAGATCAAGCGTGTCTTGGTCGTCGGCCTGGGACCAAAAAAGGATTTTGGAGCCGATATAGTTCGGTTGGCAGCATTTGAAGCCATCAATCAGGCTAATAAACTGAAGATAGCCAACCTGGCGGTTGCTGTGCCTGGCCCGAATCGATATCTGAAAGCAGCCATTGAAGGCATTCGGCTTGCGGCATACCAATTTGAAGGCCTTCATCAGAAAAGGAACAAGGATCAAATACCTTCCCTGAAATCAGTGATTTGTCTGTCGAAGGAGCCCAAAGCAAAGTCTGTGTTAGAAGCAACCAACATCGTCTGTAACGGAGTTGATCTGGCTAAAAACCTGGTTAATTTGCCAGCAAATGTCGTAACGCCCACATACCTTGCAAATCAGGCTCGCACGATCGCCAAAAACCGAAAAAATGTCACTTTAAAAGTACTTTCTCTTGAAGAGGCTGAGAAACAGGGTATGGGAGCGTTCGCAGGGGTAGCCAAAGGCGCAGCTGAACCGGCTTGTATGATCGCATTGCACTACAAAGGCAATCCTGGCAGCAAGAAAGCCATTGCAATCGTTGGGAAAGGAATCACATTTGATTCCGGGGGCATCTCCCTCAAACCTGGCAAAGGCATGGGAAAAATGAAAACTGACATGGCTGGTAGTGCAGCCGCTCTGGGAGCATTCAAAGCAGTTGTTGAACTGGGGTTGAAAACTAATCTGATCACAGTGGTCGCCTCCACCGAAAATATGCCAGGGGGCAAAGCGTATCGTCCCGGCGATATTCTGACCGCATCAAACGGTAAAACTATCGAAATTATAAACACTGATGCAGAGGGTAGGCTGGTTTTGGCGGATGCTCTGGTCCTGGCACAAAAGATGGGTGCAGATAGAGTTATCGATATTGCCACTCTTACCGGCGCCTGCATCGTCACCTTCGGTAATATTCATACCGGGCTGATGTCGAACAGCGACGTGTGGGCGGATAAATATCTGTCTGCTGCAAAAATCAGCGGAGAAAAAGCATGGCAATTGCCTATGGACAACGAGTACAATGAGTTGATCAAAAGTGATGTTTCAGATATGGTCAACGCTGTAGAGAGTGGTAAGGCAGGAACGATCACCGCCGCCAAACTACTGGAAAACTTTATTGAAGATAAAACCGAGTGGATCCATTTGGACATTGCAGGAACATCTTATCTTGATGCACCGAGAGGCTATTTGAATAAACAGGCAACAGGTGCACCTGTCAGAACTTTGATTGAGCTCGTGACAGCAGAAGCAAAATGACATCGTCATTAATTTGAAAACAGGCCTGAAAAACATACCAGGATGGCAAATTCTCTGTTGTTTTCCATTATCATTCCGACATATAACCGTCCGGAGAAATTGCTGTGCTGCTTGGAAGCGCTGATGCGCCTCGATTATTCCGATGAGCAGTTCGAAGTGATTATTATTGATGATGGCAGCAATAATAAACTTGAACCTCTCACTGTTCCCTTCTCAAAACACTTAACAATCACGTTGATCAGGCAGGAAAATGCCGGTCCTGCTGCTGCACGTAATGCAGGGGCATCGAAGGCGCGAGGCACCTATCTGGCATTTACGGATGATGATTGCCAACCCGCACCTGACTGGCTTACAAAGCTTGAAGCATGTTTTCATCGCTTGCCGAAATCCGCTGTCACCGGAAAAACCACTAACACTTTACTGGATAATCAGTTTGCCTCTGCCAGTCAACTGCTGATAGATTATTTATATTCTTACTTTAACACGGACAAGGAACGCGCCCGGTTTTTTACGTCCAATAATTTAGCCATATCAGCCAACCTGTTTCACTTACTGAAGGGCTTTAACAAAACATTTCCAAATGCTGCAGGTGAAGATCGAGAACTATGTCATCGCTGTCTACACCACGGTTTTCAGGTGATATATGAACCAGACCTGATTGTTTATCATCAGCATAGGTTGACTTTGCGCTCCTTCTGGCAACAGCACTTCAACTACGGTCGTGCCACTTCCCGGTTTCATCAGATTGTTGCACTCCGAGACCGTAAAAATATACGGATTGAACCTTTCAGTTTCTATTTTAAGCTCTTGATCTATCCGCTTGTCAACACCCGAAAAGGCCAAACCGCTGCGGGGGTGGCACTGCTTCTACTTTCGCAAATCGCCACTGCAGCAGGATTCTATTCTGGAAAAATCAATTTGTAATGGATTCTGAACGATCAACTTAATCTCTCGTTATATGAACCATGACCTGTATGTGCGAACTATCCGACAAAAACGATTGTGTTAATGTTGCCCAGTACCGACAAAACAATTCCACAGATAGAGAGCTGACAACCAAACAGTGGAAAGTATTTTTAAGGGGTGCGACAAAAATAACTGAATCAGTCAGGGTGGTCTTTGTTGGGGAGAGGAGCCATAACGTCGCTCCGAATTAACTGAGTTGCGATCCTGCACCTCGAACCTCAAGAAGTGAATAATGGCTCACGGTTGAATGAAGCGAACCTTTCTGCACTGCAAGATGCGGGACTGGATTATTTGATAACACTATCTTTCCAAAAATCCATAAAAAATCCTGATAAGCCTATATAATCAGAATCTCTTCCCATTACGATACAATTTCTCCAATAAAAGGCAGTTGTCGGTATTTCTGGTTAATATCCAGTCCATATCCAACAACAAACTGATCCTGGACTTCGAAGCCGATATACTGGATATCCACTGGCTGTATCCTGCGGCTGGGTTTGTTCAACATGGAGCAGATGGAGATAGATTTCGGATTGCGGCTCTCCAGGAGCTGCATTATTTTATTGAGCGTCAGACCGGTATCGACGATATCCTCAACAACGAGGACATGACGCTCATGGATATTTTCAGCCAGATCTTTCAGGATTCTGACTTCCCCAGAGGACTGCTCTCCCTGATAACTGGAGACCACCATAAAGTCGACAACGGTATCCGGCTTTAACACCCGAATCAAGTCAGCTGCAAAAATAAAAGACCCCCTCAGCAACACCACCATCAGGATTTCTTTACCCGCATATGCAACCGAAATTTCCTGTCCAAGCTCCGCGACTCTTTTTTCAATTCTTTCTTTTGATATCAATTCTTTCAACATATTTATTCTCGAAATATTTTTGTCCTAAAGGAACTCCCCCTGAATGGGAAAATAATTATAGTCCTAGATCCGTTTTCTTCCAGTGTTGAATCTCGTCGCGCAGTTCTGCTGCTCTTTCAAAATTCAATTCCTTCGCTGCTTTTTTCATCTCTTTTTCCAATCGTTTGATCAGTTTCAGCATATCCTTAGGTTGTTTTCCGTAAACAGGAGACTTTTCAGCCACCATCTTGGCTTCTTCTTCGATAAACCGGCCTTGTATTTTTTTGATGATTGTTGTGGGCGTGATGCCATGGGCTTCGTTAAACGCTTGCTGGGTTTCACGCCGACGCTGGGTCTCCTTGATCGTGTAGTCCATCGACTTGGTTATCCGATCCGCAAACATGATCACCTTGCCATTGACATTCCTGGAAGCACGACCACACGTTTGCAACAGGGATCGATAGGAACGCAGGAATCCTTCTTTGTCGGCATCAAAAATTGCCACCAGACTCACCTCGGGAATATCCAGTCCTTCTCTGAGCAGGTTGATTCCGACCAGCACATCGAACTCCCCCAGCCGCAACTCTCTGATGATGTCTGCACGTTCCAGGGTGTCAATATCCGAGTGCATGTATTTCACCCGCACATCAAGGTCGGCATAATACTCGGTCAGGTCCTCTGCCATTCGCTTAGTGAGCGTGGTGATCAATACCCGCTCATTTCTGGAGGAGACACGCTTTATCTCGCCATACATTTCATCCACCTGTCCGGCTGTCGGACGAATTTCAATTTCCGGATCCAGCAGTCCGGTGGGGCGGATGATCTGCTCTACCACATTGTCACCAGAATTTTTCAACTCAAGATCTCCCGGTGTCGCAGACACATAGATCATCTGGTTGATCAGATGATCGAACTCATCATATCTCAAAGGACGATTATCAACAGCGGAGGGCAGTCTGAAACCGTGTTCCACCAAAGTGGATTTTCTGGAGTAGTCCCCTTTGTACATACCGGATATCTGCGGAAGGCTGACATGGCTTTCGTCGATGAACAGCAATGAGTCTTTAGGGAAATAATCGATCAATGTCGGGGGTGGATCTCCGGATTGACGCCGGTTGAAAATGCGGGAGTAATTTTCAATACCGGCACACCTCCCCGTCTCTTCCAGCATTTCCAGGTCGAACAGCGTGCGGCTCTCCAGTCTCTGGTATTCCACGAGCTTGTTCCGGTTATGCAGCTCTTCAAGACGGTCTTTCAGTTCAGCCCGAATCATCTCCAGACTAAGCGGCATCTGATCTTCAGGGGTGACGTAATGACTGCCGGGATAGATAGCTACCTTGCTGAGCGATTCGAAAATATTCCCGGTGAGGGGATCAATTTTCTGAATGGATTCGATTTCGTCACCAAACATCTCCACGCGAATGGCATAATCATCATAAGCGGGGTAGATCTCTACCGTATCCCCCCTGACTCTGAACGTTCCCCGATGAAAGTCCAGATCGTTCCGTTGATATTGAATGTCCACCAGGCTGCCGAGAATCTGACCACGATCCTTTTCATCACCCACCATCAGATATACCAGCATGTCGGAGTACGCTTCCGGCGAGCCCAGTCCATAGATACAGGAAACACTAGAGACAATAATCACATCTTCCCGCTCGAACAGTGATCGCGTTGCCGAGAGCCGCATTTTATCCAGGTCGTCGTTGATGGATGTATCCTTTTCTATGAAGAGATCTGTACGTGGAATATAGGCTTCCGGTTGATAATAATCGTAGTAGCTGACAAAATATTCAACTGCATTATCAGGGAAAAAATCTTTAAATTCGTGATACAGTTGAGCAGCCAAGGTTTTATTATGGGTCATCACCAAGGTCGGCCGTTGGACCTGGTTGATCACATTTGCCATCGTATAGGTTTTCCCTGACCCGGTGACCCCCAACAGAACCTGATATTTTTCCTGAGCATTCAACCCCTGCAACAGACCTTTAATGGCCTGAGACTGATCGCCAGACGGGCTGAAAGAGGAGCGGAGGTTGAACTTCTGTCCCATAATAGTGCCGTTAAGTTAAATTGTTGAAACAAACTGTTATTATTCCCATCACTCCTTCCAAATTTGAAATCAATGGGTTGTCTTCTGCGGACGACTAAAAAGGTAACAACTGGATGGTACCGAAGATATCAAATGAAGGTTTAAATGTTATTGGAAATGGCTGATTAATTCAAGTCATATTCAATTAATCGATTGATGACAACCTGCATTCCCCGCTGCGTCTGGCACTGTGCCAGTCTTGTTTTCCGCACAAATAACACTTGAATAAAAACAACTGATTGTTTTAGCTTTAAGAAAGCAACCGACTTTATTTCAATCGAATCCTTCCTACCCTCTAAACAAATAAACGTATCATGAAAATACAACGGGCGCTTCTCAGTGTTTCCGATAAAACCGGCATTATCGAGCTTGCAAAGCAACTCGACCAGGCTGGTATCGAACTTATCAGTACCGGCGGGACAGCCAAAAGCATCAGAGATGCAGGCATTGCCGTGAAGGATGTTTCTGACATCACCGGTTTTCCGGAAATTATGGATGGACGTGTAAAAACACTACACCCGCTCGTTCATGGCGGTATTTTGGCTCGACGGGACAACGAAGGTGATCAAAAATCGCTGGCAGATTTAAAGATTCCATTGATCGACCTGATCGTCGTCAATCTCTATCCTTTTCTGGAAGTGACCAAAGATCCATCCGTTTCACTGGAAGTAGCCGTGGAAAATATCGACATCGGCGGACCGACAATGATTCGGGCAGCAGCAAAAAACTTTGAGTATGTTGCCGTGGTAACTGATCCTGCTGATTATGATACCGTACTGAAACAGATTAAAACCGACGGTGAAGTGAGCAAAGAGTTGAGAGGGCAGTTGGCAGTGAAAGTATTTCAACATACCGCCCGTTACGACGCTGCAGTCGATACCTTCCTGTCTGAACGTATTCTGGCAGAAAAACGACTGCATATGGATTATGTGGAAGGGACCGAATTGCGATATGGTGAAAACGGCCACCAGGCAGCCGATTTCTACAAAGACCCCAAGTCACAGGAATCTTCAGCTGCAAACGCCGAGGTCCTGCACGGCAAAGCCATGTCCTACAACAACTACGTCGACGCCACCGCCGCATTGGAAGCGGTCAAAGACTTGCCTGCAGATCGTCCGGCAGTATCAGTCATAAAACACACCAACCCCTGTGGGCTGGCCACAGGCAACACGATTGCAGAAGCTTTGGAAAGAGCCTGGCAGGGCGATCCGATGTCTGCCTTTGGGGGCGTAATCGCCACCAACTGGAAGGTCGATATGGATTTTGCCAATTTCCTGAAAGGAGATACGGTTAAACATATTTCTTATAGTATAGTGAATGGGGAACCAGTCGCCCAGGAGGTTCCGGGCGGAAAGTTCGTAGAAGTGATCATCGCACCTGACTACAGTGATGAGGCTGTCGAATTTCTGAAAAGCAAAAGTAAAATGATTCGGCTGCTGAAAACTCAAAAGACCGTCCAGCAGGATCAAAAAACCTTTCGGGCGATCACCGGTGGCTTGCTGGTGCAGGATCGCGACTTACGTCTTACCGAAAAATTTGAAGTCGTCACGGAAAAGCAATTCCCAGGGACTTACCAGGCTCTGGCTGAGTTTACGACAGTTGCCTGCAAACACACCAAGTCCAACGGAATTGTACTGGGAAGGGAGTACGCCCCTGGTTGCTTCCAGGTGTTGGGTATGGGGGCCGGCCAACCCAATCGGGTGGACTCCATGAGAAAACTCTCCATTCCACGAGCAAAAGAAAATCTTTTGCGAGAATTTCAGGATACAAACGTCGGAGGTGAATTCGAAACCTGGTATCAGCAGGAGATTGAGAAAATGGTGCTGGTTTCAGATGGTTTTTTCCCCTTTGATGATACTGTCAGGGAAGCTGCCAGTTTCGGGATCAAATTCATCGTTCAACCCGGCGGATCAATGAGAGACAAAGACTCTGTTCAGGCCTGCAATGAATTTGGAATGGCCATGGCCATGATCGGTTGCCGTCACTTCAACCATTAACCCTTGTCAATTGAGTAGGAGAGCATGTTAAGAACACCCCCCCTTCCCGGTCGATTTTTTACTGAAAACCGCCGGGAGCTGATCAGCTCTTTCGATACCGATAGTGTGATTCTTCTCCAGAGTGCAGACTCGATGGTACGAAACAGCGATATTCTGCACCCCTGGCGACAAGATTCGAGTTTTTTCTATTTTACAGGTATTGATGAGCCCGGTTGCAGTCTGCTGATCCTACCCAATAAAAATGGACCGACAGAAGAAATTCTGTTTATTCCGCCCGTTGATCCGGAAAAGGAGAAGTGGAACGGTAGAATGTTGACCCGGAAACTTGCCAAAGAAAGCAGTGGCGTCAAGACTATTCAGGACGCTGGGGCTTTGATGATGACCCTTTTCCGCGTTCAGAAGTGGCGTGAGTTTCTCTATACTGAACTAAATGATTTTTTCCCAGACCAACCCCTGACCAGCCAACACCTTTTCCTTGAGGATGTTTCTCGCAGAATACCGGGTTTGCAAATTAAAAAACTCGACTCCATCATTGCCAAACTTCGCCACCGTAAGAAGCCTGAAGAAGTTGCTTATATCAAGGAATCAACTCGCATTATTAACGATGCATTGCATGGTGTGATGAGGAAGTTGACACCCGGGATGATGGAGTATCAGATCGAAGCGGAAATTGTTTATCACTACCTCAATAACGGCTGTAACCGCCTCGGATACGAAGCTATTGTGGCCGGTGGGGAAAACGCAGCTATTCTGCACTATGTATCCAACCATAACGAACTAAACAGTGGCGATCTGCTTCTGATTGATACGGGGGGTGAATATGGCATGTACAGCGGCGACATCACACGGGTCTATCCGGTCAACGGTAAATTCACTGCCCGGCAGCGACAATGCTACCAGGCGGTACTTGATGTCAACCAGGCATTCATCAAAGAACTCAAACCAGGTGAGAGCTGGTCCCAGCTCTATGAAAAAGCAGGAGAAATCATTGGTGAGACCTATCACCGTCACGGATTTATCGATGACCCCAAAAAACATCTCTCAGTCAGCTACCATCGAATCGGACACTACCTGGGACTGGATATCCATGATGTAGGACGCCTGGATTGGCCAATGGCGGCGGGAACCATTATCACAGTGGAACCGGGACTCTATCTTCCCGATGAAAAAATCGGCATCCGCATTGAAGATAATATTTTGTTTACTGAAGATGGCCTCGAAATCCTGTCAAGTGATATACCGAAGGAAATCGAGGAGATCGAAGATATAATGGCATCCGTTCCCTAAACCGCAAACTCGGAAATCAGCTTACCTATAATTGCATGGTTGTTTTCATCAAGCTTTGTGATTAAAAACCCTGTGGTGTATATGCTGTCGTGAATCGTTTTATTGCAGCGGATGCTTTCAGCTTCAAATTCAATTTTATCTTTGCCTTCGATCTCTTCAGGCAGGATAATTCTCATCTGAAAAGCCGCTTTTTCCGCAATCGGCTCATCGCTGACCAGCATTACTCCCTCCACTGTTATATCAGCCAGATCCCCCAGCACAGGCAACTCGCCTTCTTCATCAACAGGCCCGTTTCGATCAAGAATCTCAATGTCCCGTATAAAGTTCTTTCTTTCCAGTTTTCGTTTATCTGTCATCAGCAAATCTTCCTTTCATAAATTGTGGGATGGAAAACCGACCCGCATGCCGTTTGAATACAAGAATTCGTTAACTCTGCCCAGTTATGTATTGATTATCTATTTGCCAGGGTTAATAAGTCAAGGATACCATTTCGGATTCAACAGACAACACAAAACAACCAGAGTACAATGGAATAAATCCTTGTAATTTTTATTCGATTTTATTAGTATATGGATATCATAAGGCGATAGCAGTTCAGTATCTCGGCGAGAAACAGACCTTCACACAATAACTCAATCTGATCTTTTAGTTTATATAAGGGGTTTTATGTTTTCTATCAAAGGCACATATGAAAACGGTAAGATTAAATTACTAGAACCAATCAATCTTTCAGAAGATTCAAATATAATCATTACCTTCTTAGATCATGATATCCCTTTTTCAACTGAAGCAGCAGTAACGTCAGAAACAAATGCTTCTCAATCAGACTTCTCTGATGACATTGAAATAGAAGAGCACCCGGAAGAGTACTATGAAACGCTAAGGGAGCATAAACGGTACAAAGCAACAGGTAATATCACTGTTGTTAAAGGCAGTAAAGAGGAGACATTTCCCCTGAACGACTACTCTTCCGGTGGTCTGAGTTTTTTCAGCGATCGTCTTTTTACTGTATCCAGCGAGATTACTGCGGCCTTAAGATACTCAGCTGGAGAAGAGGAGCTCGTCATGGACTTTAATATGGAAGTCAGAGGTGTCTTTGACCAAGATGATGGCACGTACAAAATCGGATGCCAGTTTGACGATCAGGTTGATGAACAGCTTTGGCATACAGTGATGAGCTGAACTGCTCTTTTACTTCACTAAAAAGGGGCGCCCGAAACGTTTTCCAGCCCCCTTTGAAGCCTGTTTCGCAAACAACTTGCCTCTCCTGCCAGTCCCACTTCAGCCCAATTCCGCATCTTCAGTCCAGTTCCTTAATATTCGGGAACCAGCATTCCCTCTTCATTCTATCGTTGCGCCGTGAATATGAGACTTTTAGAATAATTTTTAAAAACTGCCATAAAGTACTTGCTTTTTTCAATAAACCTGTTAACGAAAACATTGAGTTAACAGACTATGACGGATTCCAGCCGACGACAAATCCAGTAGGGGAAATTTATTATCCAGCCAACTCTGTTTTTTACAAAGGGTCGGCTAATAAATTAGTTCACGTCCTGTTTGCAAAATGTCCAGTCCATTGGGGACTTTTGCAAATAGATTATGTGAAGTTATTTTTTAACGATCCCTAAGGG
>PJEL010000686.1_pt1 | contig 39117 bp, 27 predicted proteins | sample 1853271 | NCBI WGS metagenome assembly PJEL01 (sample SAMN08108733, study PRJNA415343) | Invertebrate metagenome, whole genome shotgun sequencing project. | host: Globobulimina | place: Sweden: Gullmar Fjord | collected 2015-08
TTATTGGTTTTTAAGGATCTCTAGTGCTCAGCCAATTCGTAAAATATACCGCTCTTCCTTTAGCTTTTTCGATGCCCATTGCCCTATCGGCTTCACTACCTACACCAAGTGAATTGAGCCAGCAAACAGCGCATTATGCGGCCTCAACCTATCAAGAGTCGATGATTGATAGCCTAGAGCAGTTGGTCAAACATAATACCGTTGCTATAGACGGAACACCTGCTACAGAAAATCCAGCTCATATCGCCTTTAAAGCCGAGCTTAAACGACAAGCACTTGCACTCGGTTTAGATTTTAAAGACGACGGCTATGTGGCCATTGTTGGTTTAGGGCAACAAAAAGATCGTATTGGTGTTATTACTCATGGCGATATTCAGCCATACAACAGTGCAAAGTGGAGCAAGTCACCACTGACACTTGATAAAACATCGGAACCTGGAAAGCTGATTGGACGTGGCACAGAGGATGATAAAGGACCAATTTCGACTGCCTTGTATGCGATGAAAGCAATTAAAGATAAAGGGATTACCTTAAATAAGCGTATCGAATTGTATGTTTATATGGCTGAAGAATCTGACTGGGGGCCTTTAGAAGAATATGTAAAAACCCATGACTTACCCAAACTCAATATTACTATTGATGCCTCGTATCCTGTTGTCACCGCAGAAAAAGGTTGGGGCTTAGTCAAATTAGCTTTTCCTACCCGTGATATGACTTCAATTAAAGCCCCCTATATTGACACGTTTTCAGGTGGCGCTTTTGTCAGCCAAATTCCAGAAGATGCGACCGCTATCATCAATAATGCCACACCCGAACTTCATCAATTACTCGCTAAAAAATCAAAAAAAATTAGCAATGTCGCTTTCAAGTTTTCAATGGTTAACACAGAACTTACCGTAACCGCTTTAGGTGAATCTGCCCACTCATCAAAACCAGACGAAGGGATTAATGCCATTACTCACCTAGCAGCGCTTTTAAACGTTGATGGTCAGCAATGGCCAAATAGTGGAGCGGGAACTTTAGTGAACTTCATCAACGATAATATAGGCCTCGGACTCGAAGGTAAAAAGTTCGGGGATATAGCTTATCAAGATGACTTTATGGGGCCGATGACAGTCGCCCCAACGTTGATCACACAAACAGACAAAGGACCAGAGCTAAGTATCAACTTACGCAGACCTACAGGGAAAAGCAAAGAACAGTTATTAAATGAAATCGATACCGCAATCACTCAATGGCAAGATCAGCACAATGCCAACATCACGCAATTAGAGCATTATATTGGTGAGCCCTTTGTGCAGAAAGATGCTCCGCAAGTTGACACTTTATTATCGGTATTCAGACACTTTACTGGCATAACTGATGCCAAACCCATTGCGATTGGTGGTGGCACTAACAGTCGTCTATTTCCAACGGCGGTAAGTTTTGGACCATCGATGCCCGGCGCTGAATACACAGGCCATTCCGAGCACGAGTTTATAACCATAGAGCAATTCGTCTTGAACTTAAAAATGTATACCGCAGTGTTTATTGAATTGGCAATGTAATTAACCTGAGCTTGGAATAATTACTTATAAGGGGCGGCAAGCCCCTTTTTTTTAATCTCACATGAGTTTGAATATTACTTCTTAGCCTTAAGCAGTGTCTTGATAATATCGCGCCAGCTAATGATGCCAACAGGCTCATATTTATCATCTACCACTGGAATACATGAAACATTGTGCTGTTCAAATAGCGCTAACGCTTTATAAATATTAGCTTCTGGTTTAATACAAATCGGCTTTCTAGTCATCACTTGATGGACTTTTTTGTTAAGCGTTACGGTATCTGAGTTCTTTTCTGCTGCGGTACCGATGTTAGGGCTGATCGCTTTTAATAAATCTCGATCTGAGACCACACCAAACAAGCGCTTGCCCTCTACGACCAACAAGTGATGAAACTTAGTGTTTGAAAAAATTTCATATACCACAGACAAATTGTCGTCTAATGCCACCGTAATAACTGGAGAAGACATGATATCTAATACTTTCACACAATATCCCTTTTTAAAGTAATTGTTATAGACCCCATAACACAATAGTAGCAAATAATTACTATATTGTTGTTAGCCCCTATCTATCGATACAAACCGAAGATATAGCAATTCCTCCATAGCCATGCTTTAATTCCTTGGCAGTAAGCAAAGCACTCTGCTTTGCAAATCAACTTAACTACCAGATAGCATGTTAACTATTTTTTATTCGCGCTTGGCTCAAAGGTTCCTACCTATTCGACGAATTTTCATCGTCGGGATGGTATTACTGACAATATTTATCTTCTATGTCCTTCTAATCGACACAAGTAAGCGACTTGAGCTATGGCTTGTGCCCGCTGCATTAGCTGTTTTGTGGTTACTGCTGTGCTATATGCTGACGCAATTTTTCATCAAGGTGCCCGATTTTTCATCAAACAAAGGCAGCGGAATCAAACGCTTTTTTCAATGGAAACGTGCAGCTCAACGGTTAGGTTATAGAATCATCGCCTTGCTTTACACTGTATTAACCGTTTCACTGATCTTTTTAACAATACGCTCGTTAAAACTAGCCTTGTGGGCTTAAGCTCTGCTTACTAACACTTTCCTTTTTACCTTCCCGTCCCAATAGCGCAATCGCAAAGGCAATAATAAACGGCAGAACTCTTTCAATAATATCGCCTGGCGAATGGACCTGCCAATTAAAATAAACGGTAAAGCTAAACCCTGAAACGATGGCAAGCAGCCGGTAAAGTCCTTGAACCTTGTAACCCATAAGCAAGACAATCAACAATGGCCCAAACGCTGAGCCTAAAGCTGACCAAGCAAACAAGACTCGAGAAAAAATAGCTTCTGGCGCATAAAGCGCAATCGCTAATGAAATAATGCACATAAAAGCGACCGTTAATCTCGAAATGAATAACTGTTTCTTTTCACTACCTTTTAATTTTAGATCATAAGACAGTGATGAAGCAGATACCAACAACTGACTGTCTGCTGTTGACATAATTGCCGATAACACTGCAGCAACAAACACCCCAGCCACCACAGGATGAAACAGTTGATTGGTGACCGCAAATAGCACCTGTTCATGGTCACCGGTTGAACTAAGCAATATCCGAGCACACCAACCAAGGATCAGCATACCGCCGATAACAATGATCGGCCAAGCAATGCCAATATAACGCCCGACTCGAACAGACTGTTCATCCTTAATCGCCATAAAACGATTGACCACGTGAGGCTGACCGCAATTACCGAGCCCCACACCAAGGAAACCAACAATAAAAGCAAGCCCTAGCCAACCTGAATGCTGGCCTGTTAATGACAATTCAGCATGACTAAATTGGAGGCTTAAATCGGTAAACAAGCCGCTAACTCCTCCGACAGCGATTAAAGCGAATAAAGGGAGAACAAAGGCAGTAAGTGCCATCAACAGACCTTGAATAGTGTCCGTTACACTCACGGCCCAAAAGCCACCCAGCAGGGTATAAATAAGGATAATTATCGTGCCAACAATAATTGCTTGGTCACTATCCATATTGAAGGTGGTTGCAAAGGTGCCACCGGCAGCTTGAAATTGCGCCGCAATATAAAATGCAAAAGAAAATACAATAATAAAGGTGCAGCAATAGACGATGTATTTTGAGTGCTCACCCTTACCAGCAATTAATTCAGTAAGAGTTATCGATTGGGTTTCATTGCCCAACGTTCTTATTCGTGGTGCAAGCCACAACCAATTGAACATATAGCCGAGCACCACGGCAGGAAATAACCATACAGCTGACCAACCTAATGTATAAGCAGCACCGCTAACTCCCAGTAAACTCCAGGCAGAAGACGCACTTGCCGACGAGCTCGTTGCCGCAACCCAGGGGCCTAAGGTTTTACCACCGATAAAAAAATCTTCTGTATTTTTAGTTCTTTTACTGGCCCAAAAACCAATAGCAATGAGCAATATTTTGTATAAAATTAAAGTGATTAAAATCACGTATTCTCTGTCCATCAAAAATCCTAAATCAGGTATTGTGCTTAGTTATTGTTTTTATATTTACCCTAAAGCATTTTGCTGACTAACAAAATGCTTTGAACAAGAAATCATCACTTTAGGTTTGATTAAAAATCTGTCGCTGGTCGGTAACACCAAATCCAATAGATATCCAGATTTACAAAAGTTTAAATATTTTTGCTTTAAGTGATTCAATGACAATAGGTTTACCGGCATGATCATTCATACCAATAGCGAGATAGGTTTCAATATTTTCTTCCATGACGTTGGCCGTTAGTGCAATGATCGGTACGTCAGCGATAGATTTATGTGGTGAACGCCTAATAATTTTAGTGGCTTCAATACCATCCATTTCAGGCATTTGAATATCCATCAACACAATTGAGAAGTCATGATATTGATGCAGAGCATCTATGGCTTCCTTACCGTTAGACACAATCGTAGATATCGCCCCTTCATTGCTGAGCAGCTTATTGATGACCAGTTGATTAATTTTATTATCTTCAACCACTAATACTTTAACCCCAGCAAGACTCTCTGGTGTTTCTTCAGGTAATGAGGGGTGTGTGAGGCTGTCCTTAATAACATCATACAACTTACTGCTAGTGCATGGCTTTTGTAGTATCGCGTGAATACCGAGTGAGGCTTGCCTTTTTCTAATAATATCTCGATCATAAGCCGTGATAACAATCAATTGTGGCATCTTCGCTAAGCCTAATTGCTTGAGCTGACCAATTAGAGCCTCTCCATCCATTTCAGGCATCGTCCAATCGAGCAAGATAACCTCAATATTTTGACCAGATACTTTGAGTTTAGCGAGCGCATCAGCTCCAGAACTCGCGACGATAGGCTTCAAATTCATACTCGATAAAAGCTTAGTGAATACCTTAAGTGCGATCGGGTTGTCATCGACAACAAGTATTTCAAAGGGTGAGTCAAACTGATGATTAGTCTCGTCTTCAATCATAATTTGATCATTAAGTTTGAGTAAAACATTCGCCGTAAATGTACTACCCTGACCTTCTTTACTCGAAACAGATATCTTCCCTCCCATAATGTCACAGAGTCTTCTACTGATAGTTAAACCTAGACCAGTACCACCATACTTACGGGTTGTTGAGGTATCCGCTTGGCTAAATGGCATAAACAGTTTACTCAGCCCAAATTGACTCATCCCGATCCCTGTATCTGTAACTTCGAATTGAACTAAATAGTCGTTTGAGTGCGCTGAGTGTACTGCCTTTTTCATTAAAATGTTGACCGTCACTGTTCCTTTTTCAGTAAATTTTATCGCGTTTGAGCACAGGTTTAACAAGATTTGGTTTATGCGATGAATATCACCCAATAAATCAGATTGAATAATATTTTCTGTATTGATTTTGAACTCAATGCCTTTTTCTGCGGCTAAATCATCAAACGACATTTTCAAGTAATCAACAATGCTATATATCGAAAAGGGGTGATGTTCTAGTGTAATAGAACCTGATTCAATTTTAGAAAAGTCTAAAATATCATTAATAACTAACAGCAAATGTTTTCCTGAAAACCTTAACTTTTCGACATACTCAAGTTGATAAGCATCTAGTTCAGTATCTTTGAGAATATCTGTTAAGCCGATCACGCCATTAAGAGGAGTACGAATTTCATGGCTCATATTAGCTAGAAAATCAGCTTTAACTTGCACCGCGGCATTAGCTTCTTGCACCGCATTTTCTAAATCAACATTTTGAGCTTCTAATTGTTCTTTTTGATGTTTAAGGGCCGATGTCTTTAGTTTTACTTGCTTCTCCAATACTTGTTGCTGCGAGAAAATAGTATAAGTAATGTAACTAAGCAATATCGAAAGAAGTAAGCCTGCTAACATCAACTCAGTGACCAAGCTGCCTTCGGATAATAGATCTAGATTTTTTGGTGTAATAACTAAAGTAAATTCACTGTCGACTATCTGAATAGGAAACGTAAAAAGAGCATCGTTTATCTGGTTCTCTTGATAATCTAACTTTGACGTTAAAATGTTTTTCGGATATCGGTATTGGTTTTGTTGAGCATCAACAATTAAATAGTCAAATAAGCCTGATTCCTGTTCAATGATATTATGGCGAAAAATTTCTGATATCAATTGAGTTGATATAACTAACCCGACAACTTTATCTTTTCCCGACATATCTTTTTTTATTATCGGGAAGGCGAAGATCAAAAAGGGCTCTTCCCTTATATTTTTAATCGGTGCCATTAAATCTGACACTCGAGAACGATTTGAATTAACCACATCGTAAACAAAAGGCCCGATGGGTGAATTTTTATTAAAGTTCCGACCAGCGACTTCCGGCAAATTATTGGGGTAGCTATAAGCCAAAACTAAGTAATGACCATCTATTAAAGTGGCGGGGAATACTTTTTTACCTTTAATAAAATCATGCACAGTAAAATTTTTAAAGTGTTCGCCTGAGTTTTCTCTTAACCGCTGAACAATATTGTCTTTTTCTTGTGGTGAAAATCTCAACAAGGCCCCTAGACGTTGGCTTTCTGGGAAACTGCTATACACCCGACTGATGAAATCAGTAAACTCAAGATGAGTAATCCATGAAGAGGAGGAAAAAAGATTGGCGATTGAAGATACTTGATAAAAAGAGCGTTTAAACTCTGCCTCAATATCTTTAGCATGGACCTCCGCACGTTGTTGATATTTTAAATGCGTTTGTGATTTTTCATTTTCTATACCCCATTGATAAAAAGAGAGCGATAAAAAAAATCCTGCCACTAAGACTATCAATGCGTATATTGTCGATCGAGTTAAAATATTCAAAATTTTTGGTTACTCATCACTAAAAAATTCAACATAGGTGCTAAAAAATCGCTTTAGCGGTTACTCCAATTTGACGATCTTGGCTTTGGGCGCATAATCTTACCGTCTCAGGCGATGTTCCCGGTGCGATCGAGCGCTCGGAACAAAACAATTCGTCGGTCGCGTTAGTCACCCAAACACTAATTGCATAGTCCTTGTCCTCGCCAAACAAGTACTGACCAGTAAAATTTAGCAGACCCACTGAGTTTTCACTAAAATTTTTCTGCCAAACATCACTATTCTCACCCGCTAATTGATGAATATGTTCATCAATAAACTGATAATGTGCGGTTAAATTTATTTCACTTTGAGTAAAGTAATAACTTTTTTGGGCTATTGCACTGAGACTCCACTTTGGCGCATTAGTTAATTCATTTCCAGACTTCACTTGGCTTTGAAACACGGCAACGGTTTCAGGTGGAATACCTGTGCTATCAAGTTGACCATTTTTCACTTCAGTCTCTAACCAAGACGCTCCAAGTTTAATGTATAAATCATGGTCTGCTTGCCACGACAACTCGATTTCTGCACCATGAGTGGTTGCCTCAGGTAAATTAACTAGCGAAGCGAAGAGTTGCGAAGGAGGCCCAGGGTTGGCAACAAGAAAGAATTGATAATCGTCCCAATAGTTTTTGAATATGGCGCCATTGATACGTAAGCTATTGTCTAGTAAATCAGCTTTCCAACCTAGCTCATATGTGGTCAGTGTTTCTGGTGCAACGATTCGTTCCAATAGCCCAGTGAATGCGACCGATGTTGGATTTGAGTTAACCGCTCCCATTTTAAACCCCCTAGACACTGAGCTATAGAGCAAGACTGAATCGTTTAGCTGGTAATCTAAAGCAACCTTCCCTCCCCATTCAGTGAAGGTTTTGTCGACATTCGCTGATGCGGGAAAATCACCATAGGCTTGTTTGAAATTTGTTAAGGCATCAAATCCAGCATGATCACGAAAAATATCAAAGTTTGGATTACCTAAGCTATACCAACCTAGACTCCCCAAAGGAAATTCTTGTCCGGGTAGATCCATCATCATGCCAGCAGAATTAACCGTTGGTTCTAATTGTTGCTGTGTCCATCGATAACCACCAGTGATTAACCACTTCTGCGACAAAGAATAACTTATTTGTGCATAAGCTGACATTGTGGTGCTGTCATTTTCTACCCATGAAGCACGGTCAAAAAGTGGCCCAATACCAGCATCTTCAATCGCATCGTCTGGGCGACCTGGACCTGCGGGATCGATATAAGCAGCCTGAAGCAAATCGCCTTTATCTTTGTTAAATGCAACACCAATCAGCCAGTCAAAGTCGCCACCAATAGCGGAAACTAACTGAAATTCTTGGGTGTAATATTTTGTGTCGGTCGAGTTGTACGTTATCGACTGATAAACGCCCGAAGGTAAGTGCTGCCCGCCCCAATCGTCCATGCGCTTTGACTTGACCTGTTCAAACGATGATATAGATGAAAACAAAAAGGTAGGGAGCTGCCAACTGAGTTTCAAGTACCCTCCTAACGAATCAATATCATTAGGGGGATTGATCAACGACGAATAATTTTTCGACAGATCAAAATCGTCAAGATTGATATGCTGCCCTTCTTCCGCATATATCGGCGTTTTGACTTCAGTGATTTGTTTTTGCTGTCCACCATAAACACTAGCGATAATCGCTAAGTTGTCTAAGAGCTGATAATGCATTTGGCCACGCAGTCCATAACGATCCTCATCATTATATTCCGTATTATTACCTTCTATTTTACTGGTAACTGTGCCATCTTTTTGATGAGAGAATCCTGACAGACGAAACTTTAAGTCATCGTTAGCAACGAGCCTTATCGCACCATCGACATTAACTTGATCATCAGAAGCCAAAGTCAACTGCACAAAACCTTGTTGCTCTGATTGAGGTGAGACTGAAATGAAATTGATCGCTCCACCGGTAGTATTCTTACCAAACAAGGTATTTTGTGGGCCCCGTAACACTTCAATGCGCTCGACATCAAATAAGCTAAAACCGGACAGCATCGGGTTATTAATGGCAACATCATCCAAGTATAAACCAACAGAAGCAACTGATGATAAGTTGAAATCATCCATTCCGACACCACGAATAAAGTAGTTATTTACGCCGCTGATTGAACGGGTAGAATGCAGACTAGGAACTATGCTAGCAATTTCGTCAGCACGGGTGAGTTGTAAGGTATTAAGCTCTTCAGGCGTTATCGCTGTCAATGAAATAGGGATTTCCTGTATCGACTGAACTCTTTTCTGTGCAGTGACTTCTATTCTCTCTAGGAAAAGCAACGAATTATCACTGTCCTGCGCATTAGCCCACGTTAGCGGGACGCATACTCCACAACATGTGATCAGGGTAATAACTCGTTTCATTTGCTACCAATTTCAGTCTTTTATAAAAAAAGTATAATAGAAAATATTTTAAAGCCTAGTTTTTACGTTTTTTTTCTTAATTTTCATTAAATTAAAACACATGCTCCTAATATTAAGCAAAAGGGGCTGTTATTCTTTCGAGGTTGCATTTTTCGTCAAAATAAAATCTTTTTAGCTTATTTCATTAGCTTTTGGCTTTTGATAAAGCCAGAACTCGATGGGACGCAATAATAATTGGACGATCGACCATTTGACCAGCAACGACAACGACGCCAGCATCGGGCCCATCAACTGCTGCAACAACAGCACTCGCGTAGTCGATTTGCGCTTGGCTTGGCGCAAACCCTTGATGAATCGTCGATATTTGATGGGGGTGAATGGCCGCTTTACCTGTAAAGCCTAGCGCATTAATCTTAATAGTTTCTTCGAGCAGGCCTTGATCGTTTTTAATATTTACATACGGAACGTCAATTAAGTCAACATTAGCTTTTGCAGCAGCAAAAACTAGCTGACTTCGTGCCCACAGTAGTGGTGCGTAACTAAATTCACACCTCAGTTGAGCAGCCATATCCGCCCCGCCAAACATGAGTGCTTTAACTTTGTCAGAGGCACTCGCAATGTTAAAGGCATTTTCTAGCCCAGTAATCGTTTCAATTAAACCAATAAACTTAGTAGCGCCTTTAAATTCTGAGCAAGCTTGCTCAATATCTTCAGCGCGTTGGCATTTAGCTAACATAACAAAAGCAGGATTAACCTTGGATAATGCAGCAACATCAGCCTGCCCAAGCCAAGTATCGATTGGGTTGATACGAACACAGATCTGCTGATTACCTGCGGTGATAAAGTCAACCACAGCTCTACGAGCACTATCTTTATCCTCGGGAAGTACCGCATCTTCTAGATCAATACAGATCATATCCGCTCCCGCATTAATGGCTTTACTAAACCGTTCAGGTCGAGAGCCGGGAACAAACAATAGCGAACGTAAAAAGGAAGTCATCAGTGTGCCTCATTGAGAAATGGATGAACTATAAAAGGTAATACTAAACAGTTTGTTTTTACAAAAAAACTTCAGCGACAGGAATAATACCAATTACATTAAGTATGTGATCTAAATTTTACGCAAGAAAAAGAGTTTAATTTAAGGCGTAAGTTGACGCAAAGGGTTGCTCCCTTTGCGAAACTTGCAACGTAGAAATAAGTTTTTTTAACCAGTAAAATAGATCAGTTATTTACTGTGATTGGTATAATAGAGCTATGATAGTCTAACGCTATATTTGATTACGGAGGTGAGATGTTTAAAGGTATTCATCACGCTGCAATTATTTGCTCGAACTTTGAGGCATCAAAGCACTTTTATACACAAATACTCGGTTTAACGACTGTCTCGGAAAATTACAGACCCGAGAGAGATTCTTATAAACTCGATTTAGCTCTGCCCGATGGTAGCCAAATTGAGCTATTTTCATTTCCTAATAGACCACAACGGCCTAGCTACCCTGAAGCATTGGGGCTAAGGCATCTCGCGTTTAGTGTTGATAATATCGACGAAGTCGTTGACAGCTTATTGCAACAAAACGTGTCCGTAGAGCCGATCAGAGTCGATGAATATACACAAAAGCGCTACACTTTCTTTTGCGACCCAGATCACTTACCTCTTGAGTTGTACGAAACATAAAAGGAATTAATGATGAACGCACATGAAAAAATCAATTACCTAGAATTCCCATCGCAAAACCTATCGGCTACCAAGGCATTTTTTACCTCTGTATTCGACTGGAAATTTACTGATTACGGTAATGAATATAGCGCTTTTGAAAATGCTGGAATTGCTGGTGGTTTCTATCAATCGCTATTAAGTTGCCATACAGAGCAAGGCTGTGCCTTAGTGGTATTTTACAGTGAAGACTTAGCGCGCACACAGCAAAAGATAAGAGATGCTAAAGGCAAAATTGTTAAAGATACTTTTGCCTTTCCTGGCGGCAAACGATTTCACTTCGTTGAACCCAGTGGCAATGAATTTGCGGTATGGTCGGATAAATAACCTGAAAACGGGTTAAATATTTAAAATCAGGCGATTAAACGCGTTAGTCATAATTTAGACAATAAAAAAGCTGGCCTGAGCCAGCTTTGTTCGAATAGCTATATCATCTACATAGAGAAAGATGAACCACAGCCACAGGTTGAAGTTGCATTAGGGTTGTTAACTAAGAAGCGACTACCTTCTAAACCTTCAGTGTAATCAACTATACCACCAACTAAATATTGCAAACTCATTGGATCAATGACCATAGTAACACCTTGCTTTTCGATGGTCATATCACCTTCATTAACTTTTTCGTCAAAGGTAAAGCCATAGGAAAAACCAGAACAACCTCCGCCCGTTACGTAGACACGTAATTTTAGGTTTGGATTTTCTTCTTCAGTCACCAATGCAAGAACTTTGGTGGCTGCAGCATCAGTAAATTGAATAGGGAGTTCAGGGTTTGACATTAAATTTTATCTTCAACTATATAACAATGGGTGAATTATCTTAAACCTGACTGATTTAATCAAGTATTAGTCGCGTTTAATCATGGAAGATTTTGTTCTATTTTAGGCCAAGCTATACTTTGCTCTGTTCTATGATGCTTTTGCCATTTACTTTTCGGTAGCACGACCGCGACAGTAACGGCTTCTGGCACAAAGTCGATCGGTAAGGTAAAAGCACCTGAAATACGTTGAAAGTATTGAAAATTAAATGACCGGTCTTTTTTGGTTACTGACGATACATCACTTAAAGACAAACGTTTCGGCTTTCCTTTTTGACTTCCAGTAATATGCAATTCAATATAGCCTTTAGCATAGCGTTTTTTGATTTTTTGCTGGACTAAAACGGTTAAAAATTGAAAGTACTGCGGACTTTCCGTCGATTCAATGCTAATTTGGTCAATAACAACACCATCAGCTTGCATCTCAGGAGCCATTACTTTTTGATAGAAAGCGAGTTCTTTTTTGACCTCGAAGTGCGAGGCTTCAATTTCTTTTATGGTATTTTGAGCCTGTAAGTTAGCATGGCGTTCTACTTCAAGCTCAACTTCTAAAGTATGAATACGTTTCAGAGTTTCACCATGCTGTTGATATAGGTCATCCAAACGAGTTTTCTGTAGCTTCATCGTTTGAGATTGAAAACCATGATAGTAGTTACCCACACGGTATCCAACGAACAAACAGAGCCCGATAACTGAGAATAATAGAAGTGCAGACTTAAAAGGCCCTAACCTTTCTGCCACAATAGGGAGATTTATTTTTGCTAACCAGTTCATTTATTAAGTATTATTGTCTTAACACCATTCAGGATCTTGCTTAATTGATCACATTAGCGAACATCAAACAAAAAATAGCAAAACAAAGTCTTAATGCTCGAATAAAGCTCGGGCAACCGAGAACTTCGTGGCAATTATGCGTGCTCGCCATCTTAGGTGGTATCGGCTCGGCATCACTTATTGTTATGTTTACTTGGTGTATCGACTCTATTCATAGTTTATTTCTAGAGGATGCCGACAACTATAACAGTTTAACCATGGCAAGTCGTTTGTTATTGCCAATATGCGGTGTATTAGTCATTTTGCTATTAGCCAAGATAACTGGCTATAAGTATACGCGCAGCGGCATTCCCTTCGTTTTACACCGTTTGAAAGTTGCGTACGGTATTATCCCATTGCGTAATACTATTAACCAGTTCTTTGGTGGTATGGTCGCCTTAGCCAGTGGTTTTTCCGTTGGTAAAGAAGGCCCTGCTGTTCATCTAGGAGCAGCAATTAGTGGCTATATTGGCATGCGCCTTGCTATCCCATACAATAGCGTTAGAACCTTATGTGCATGTGGTGTTGCTGCTGGTATTGCTGCGTGCTTTAACACCCCTATTGCTGCTGTAATTTTCGTCATGGAAGTAATTTTAAGGGAATATAAAGTTCATATGTTCATCCCTATTATGCTTGCCGCGATTATTGGCTCGATGATGACAAGTACGGTATTTGACTCTGCTCAAGCTTTTGCTTTTTTCAATCAAGTACAACTGAAATTTGAACATTATCCTATTTTATTGGTACTTGGAGTTGGACTGGGCGCTCTCGCTACCTTATTCAATCGTTATATCGTCTATTTCATCGATCGATATCAGCACCTACACATTGCGAAGCGCTTTATCGCCGTTGCCGTAATCACAGGTCTTGTTGGGGTCGTAATTCCTCCCGCATTAGGCACTGACCTTAGCGCCATCACTGTATCCTTATCTAATGAATGGCATTTCTCTTGGTTGTTCGCTCTTGTTCTAGCTAAATGCCTATTAACAGTTATTGCGATTGGCCTAGGAATTCCCGGCGGGATCATCGGACCTATTTTAGGTATTGGTGCGGTTGTTGGGGCGTTTACGGCAAGCGTTATTTCAGGCATTGTACCCAGTGAACATTTAACCAGTGACTTTGCCTTAATGGGTATGGCTGGGTTTATGGCTGCTACATTAAATGCGCCGCTTGCGGCATTGTTAGCAGTGGTTGAGCTATCCAATCAACTCGATATCGTCTTACCTGCCATGTTGGTTATTTCAGCCTCTTGTTTGTCAGCTGGCCAGCTGTTCAATAACCGCTCAGTGTTTGTCATGCAACTGCAAGTACAGCAGTTGGCTTACCGCAGACCTCCCCTTGAAAATACCCTACAGCGCATTGGCGTACTTGGCATGATGGATCGAGACTTTAAAGTCGTAAACGCAATCGAAAACCAAACACTGAATTTAGACCAACTTGTTGAAAGTCATAAATTTCTTATTCAACGGGTCGACAATAACGATATTGTGGAATTTTACTGGAATGATGTTGTTGATCCCGACGCAGAAGATATCCGCTTAAGACAATATAAGTTACTCCCTATTGACGATCGGAAAACATTAGCCGAAGCCTATTGGGCACTAAAAGAGTCGCGTTCAGGAGGAGTTTACGTCCATGGCAAGAACCCCAATGAAATGCTCGGTATCATAACTTTTGAGCAAATTCGCACTTATTTAATAGAAGGAAACTCCTAAAATGAACACCATCCTTTGGTTGAAAGCTTTTCATGTTATTTTCATGGTCGCTTGGTTTGCTGGCATTTTTTACTTGCCTCGATTATTTGTTAACCATGCTGAGACGACTAATAAAGATTTTTCTGAACAGCTTAAAGGTATGGAAAAACGTTTGTTGTATTTCGTCACACCTTTTGCAATTCTCACTATCGTTTTGGGTATTGCTTTAATTGCTCAATACGGAATGGAATGGTTTAAAGTTTCTCACTGGCTGCACGCGAAACTCGCCCTAGTTATCCTACTTGTTGCCTATCACCTATATTGTTTTAAATTGGTCAAAGTCTTTCAAGAAGACCGCAATAAACGTTCTGGACGATTTTATCGGTTCTTTAATGAAATTCCTGTACTAGCCTTATTCGCAATTATTATTTTGGTATACATAAAACCTTTCTAATAAATTTTCATCATCCGGCTCAATATTTACTGAAAAAATGGCTAACCAATTACTCAGTTCTCGATTAACTTCGCTAGGCATTTGTGCTATATTCGCGCCGGTATTTTCGAAGGTAAATCGATATGATGAAATTTCAAGGTAGTCACATTCTTTCCGTATCACAGTTTGATCGTGATGCTATTGTCCGCATTCTCGATGTTTCGACACAAATGGCACCCTATGCGGCTCGCCAGAAACGCTGCAATGTATTAGATGGCGCAATACTCAATAATTTGTTCTTTGAACCGAGTACACGAACGCGTGTCAGCTTTGGTACTGCCTTTAATTTATTAGGCGGTTTTGTCCGTGAAACAGTAGGCGAAGAAAACTCGTCACTAAGCAAAGGAGAAAGCCTTTACGACACGGCTCAAGTCATCAGTGGCTATTCTGATGTGATTGCCATGCGTCACCCGAAAGCACACTCCGTGTCAGAGTTTGCCGCAGGCAGCACAGTTCCTGTAATTAATGGTGGCGATGGCGCAAACGAACATCCAACTCAGGCTTTACTTGACTTATTTACTATTCAGTCAGAAATGTCACGTTTTGGCAAAGGCCTCGACAATTTAAATATCGTATTAATGGGTGATCTAAAGCACGGCAGAACCGTACATTCCTTATCGAAACTACTTAGCCTTTATAACAATATGAAAGTGACTATGGTATCGCCAAGCGCATTGCAAATGCCTGATAGCGTGGTATCAGCACTGACGGATGCAGGTCATCAAGTGATGATCACGGATAAAATTGCTGGCAACCTTGCCTGCGATGTTATTTATCAAACTAGAATTCAACAAGAGCGATTTGCAAGCCGTGATGAGGCCGATTTATACCGTGGTCACTTCAGTTTGAACCGAGCGGTTTACGAGCAATATTGCCAAGAAAACACCGTCATTATGCATCCTTTACCGAGAGACTCTCGACCTGAAGCTAATGAATTGGATACCGACTTAAACGACCTCGCTAATTTAGCTATTTTCAGGCAAGCTCAAAATGGGTTGCTAGTTAGAATGGCTTTATTCGCGCTAACATTGGGCGTTGAAAATAAACTGACCGATTACGAAAAGCCAGTCACCTGGCACACTTCTAAATAATAAGCGAAAACAGTATGCAAAAATCACAACAACTTTTTGACCAAGCTAAATCTATCATCCCTGGTGGTGTGAATTCTCCAGTCCGTGCCTTTAATGGTGTTGGTGGAACACCCTGTTTTATCAAAAAGGCAGATGGTGCCTATATTACTGATGCTGATGATAAAACTTATATCGATTATGTCGGCTCTTGGGGACCGATGATTTTAGGCCACAACCACCCAGCTATTCGTAATGCAGTGTTAGAAGCAGTTCAAAATGGCTTAAGCTTTGGCGCACCGACTGAGCTTGAAATTGAAATGGCTGAAAAAGTGCGTGAACTAGTGCCCTCGATGGAAAGCTTGCGTATGGTAAGTTCAGGTACCGAAGCTACTATGAGTGCTATTCGTCTTGCTCGTGGTTACACCGGGCGTGATAAAATCTTAAAGTTTGAAGGTTGCTACCATGGTCATGCTGATTCATTGTTGGTTAAGGCAGGCTCTGGTGCTTTAACCATGGGCGTACCTAACTCACCGGGCATTCCCGAAGACTTTGCTAAGCATACACTCACGGTGAGCTTCAACAATATTGATGAAGTAAAACAAATATTTAATGATATTGGCGAGCAAATCGCTTGTATTATCGTTGAGCCTGTTGCCGGCAACATGAATTGTATTCCACCGGTCAAAGGCTTCCTTGAAGGGCTGCGTGACATTTGTGATCAATATGGCAGCGTACTTATTTTTGATGAAGTGATGACCGGGTTCCGTGTCGCATTAGGCGGTGCTCAGGCCCATTACCACATTACTCCTGATCTAACGACATTAGGTAAAGTCATTGGTGGCGGCATGCCAGTTGGTGCTTTTGGTGGTAAAAAAGCGATCATGGATTATATCGCTCCTGTCGGCCCTGTTTACCAAGCAGGGACTTTATCGGGCAACCCAATTGCAATGACTGCAGGCTTAGCTTCATTAAACGAACTCTGCCAAGGCGACAAACACGTGCAGCTATCGGCAGCAACTGAAAAAGTTGCCTTAGGATTTAAGGCTGCAGCTGAAAAGCACAACATTCCGCTGTCGGTTAACTATGTGGGCGGTATGTTTGGTTTCTTCTTCACTGATGAAGAAAAAATCACTAGCTACGCGCAAGCGACTGCCTGTGATGCTGAGCGTTTCAAGAAATTTTTCCACTTAATGTTAGATGAAGGCGTGTACCTAGCACCTTCTGCTTTCGAAGCAAGTTTCTTATCAACGGCGCATACCGAAAAAGATATAGAAAATACTATTGCTGCGGCAGAGCGTTGCTTCGCTAAGCTATAGTTTAACCTTTACCGGGGCCTTACAGAGTAAGGTTCCGATACTTTCACCCGCTTAGTTCTTTGTGACAATCATGTTTGAGTTCCGCTCTTTCGCGTTATTGATGTTATCTATACATCCGGTAAATGAAGCTAGTGCTGCTCAGGCAGACTCGTCTAGCGATCTAGAAATCATTCAAGTATCGGGGCAGCGCAATGATTTACGCAGTAACCGTTTAGTCGCTAACAATACGTTATTTACTGAAATTGAAACAAATCAATCAAGCATGGCAACCATTGCAGATTCTCTAGCGAACGTCCCAGGAGTTCGTTTAACTGGCCAAGGTGGATTACTTCAAAGTTATAGTATTAGAGGCTTTAGCCGCTGGCGCATACTAACGGAAGTTGACGGTGTCCCAATTATTACCGACCGCCGTGCTGGCAACTCTGCCTCGTTTATTCCTAGTTCGCTATTGTCTGGGTTTGATGTCCAAAAAGGTCCAAGCTCAACTCTTTATGGCAGTGACGCCATAGGTGGTGCGATCAATTTGAAAACCATTGATTTTTCAGAACGTTTTATCACTATCAGTGGCCAATCAAATGATCAAACGAAAGAATTTACTGGTGCTTTTGGTACACAAGATTGGCAAACTTCCGTCAATTATAGACACGCTAATAATGCAGAAAGTGGTGATGGCGAGGAGCTAAATACCCATTTAGAACAATTGAGTCTAGTCAATAAAGCACGTATTCAGTTTGATCATCTAGAAGGCACATTAACGTGGATCCCAAGTATTGGAAAAAATATCGGTAAGAGCGCAGCGACTTACCCTAGCGAGCGCATTACAGAATATCCAAGAGATGAACACTCAGTGTTATTGGCAGAACTTACTGACCATCAAACATGGTATGCCAAGGCCTATCACCATTATCAAAACTGGGACAGCGATGTCACCAGAGTCAATGACCGACGTAATCTAACCGAATATCAAGGTCACACTCTAGGAGCCAGTCTTTTATCGTCCCATCAAGTGTTAGCAGGTGAGATGCGTGTTGGTATTGATTGGATTAACCGACAAGGGGTTTCGATTAAAGAAGCTGAATACAATCTTAATAATCAACGACAGTTTTCAAAGCAATTAATCGATGGGCAGCAACATAACGCAGCGCTCTTCTCTGACATCCACTGGCAGCTGGAAAATCTCGGCGTTTCTGCTGGCTTGCGCTACGATCACATCAGCCAAAGACAGTTTATTGAAAAACAGCAAAAATCCGATAACTCTCTTAATGGCAGTGTGCTCGTCAATTATCGTCCTTCGCTTTTAATCAGTGTACAAACAGAGCTAGCAACGGGGTTTCGTTTTCCGACACTAACAGAGCTATATTTCGATGGACAAACCGCCCGCGGTACCACTACAGGAAATCCTAATTTAGCGCCGGAAAAGAGCAAAGGGATACAAGTATCAGCGACATTATCCCCATCACAGAATGTAGAATTGAACATAGCCACCTACTATTACCGGATGGATAATTATATTGAGCGCTACAGCGTTAATGAGAACATAGTCAGTTATCGTAATTTGGATAATGCCGATATCTCAGGGCTAGAATCAAGTGTACGTTGGACGCCCTCAGAGCACTGGAGCCATGATCTAAGCTTTCAATGGCAACAAGGTGAAGATCAACAAAATAATGCCTTATCTGACCTACAGGCACCTTTATGGCAAATGTCGACACAATGGCAAAATGGCGATTTTGTAATTAATAATGCTTTAGCTTATCGGATTAAAAAGCATCGGTTTTCAGCAGAAGAGCAAAAGCTAGCGAGTTTGCTTACTTGGAATTTATCCCTGATCACTTCGTTATCTTCAGCCACAGATCTAACGATATGGGGAAACAACTTACTTGATAGAGCTGCCCCAACCACAGCAGATGAAGATGCGCCGGATATTCAAGGACTTAACTTAGGGGTCAAGGTTAGTCATCGTTTTTGACAGCATCCTTGCAACCTATATTTTCTTTCACCTCTAGCGGTTGTCTCTCAATTTTATAGAAAACAACCGCTCTAAGCCATTTTTAGATTAACCTTTGCTCACTTTGACTTTATCCATATGCATGATCAAAACATCAACCCACTGCTTAATAATTTTTGTTGCCTCATGAGTATTTGTTGCACGATTTTGCCACTTCATAAAGCCCGTACCTCGGTCGGCCTTAGCGTCATAGACTCGAGCAATAATGTCACTTGTTGGGCCGTCAAATAATTCCATGAATAAGGTCATTGACCCAGCAGAATTTGCGAACGTTTTATTCATGCCGCCAGTCGACATAGTATCTGGAGCTGCTACATTTAAATTAATAATAGCAGGGCGAATAATCAACACGTCGTCGCCTTCGTGATCAACTATTTTATAACCCGCATTAACAAGCTCCTCTTCAAACACCTTCCTAAATTGTTTGGCCAATCTTTCCTTAATTTTGTTCATGTCATTAGTCGACAATCTCCTAGGGCCAACTTTATGTTCTTTTTGCCAGTTTTTTTTAAATGCAACAAAACAATCTAGCAATTTAACCGCAGTATAAGGTTCGATTTGGGCATTAGGGTTTTTGTACACTAAGGCTAAATCATTGTTCTGGACTCGGACTAAGCCATCATGGGTTTTATCGGGAATAGCTTGCTTGGCAGCAGCGCTAAACCCTAAACCAAGAGAAACAGAACAGATCAGTAACTTTTTGACGAATGCGTTTTTCATTTTATTATTCCATAAAGCAGATATTAATCGCGAAAGGTTGAGTGGAAATATCTATCACTCTACCTATAACTTATCCCATGCTGACACTATGTTCAACGACACCAAACAAGTTTAGGTTTGTAGCTGCGTAAACCCTAGGGGCTGTTGAACTTTCATATTGATACTTGTTGATAGCTAAAAAATGACACCTTTGATGCAAAAACGTAGTTTAGCCAGCTAAATAATGTTATTTTCCTCATCACAAAAATTTATTGCTTAAACATACTAAGAACTTGCCTAAAAGTTTGCTATTCCACTATTCATATCATAGGGTTAGTTAAGAGTGTTTAATATTCATAAAGTAACCGTTTAGTCTAAAGTAATGCCAAGTGCATTAAATAATAGTTAGGCCAGCCGTTGAAGGGAAATACTAGATGAAGATTCTCGTTGTAGATGACCACGCCCTTTTTCGTGAGGGCTTAGTTTATATGCTAGGTAAACTAGAAACAGAAACAACTATTATTGAAGCAAACAATTATGAAGAAGCCGTTGCCCTTTTAGAGTCTCATCTCGATTTAGATTTAGCCTTATTTGACCTTTCCATGCCAGGCAAGGACGGTTTTTCACTGTTGGATTATTGCCGTAAACAATTCCCGCTAGTTTCTGTAGTGATTCTATCTGCGTCGAAAAATTCTGCCGATTTAAGTCGTGCTATCAAAGCGGGTGCTTTAGGTTTTATTCCAAAAGATACCACCAGTAAAGTCATGTTAAGTGCTTTGCAATTGATCATGACTGGCGAGAGATACATTCCTGCTTCAATGTCATTACAGCCCCAGCTCAATGATATAGATAATGCACTAACACCAAGGCAACAGCAGGTTGCTTCCATGATGATGAAAGGTTTCTCAAACAAAAAAATCGCACTAGAAATAGGGATCGCAGAAGCCACCATAAAAATGCACGTGACATCTATTTTCAAGCGTCTCGGGGTTCAAAATAGAACCGAAGCAACACTGGCTATGCAACAGCTAGGCATGTCCGAGTTAAGATGACCCATCAGACTAACCTAGATCAACGCTAACTTTGATCGACGCTCAATAAAAATGAGCGCAACTTCATCGTGGCTACCGGTTTAAAAAGTATCGGCAAGTTGCTTTTCTTCATTGCCACTAAACGATCGGGCGCCATATCTCCGGTGATCAATAATGCGGGTATCTGTTTATTGGTTAACTGGTGAATGGTATTAATTGCGTCGATACCTGTTTTATTTTCCCGTAAGCGATAATCGGAAATAATGATATCTGGCATTCGCTGGCTTTTGTTAAGTTGAACGATTGCTTCATCTAGGTCTCCTACCGCTATCACTTGATAATGCCAAAGCGCTAATATGCTGGCTAATCCTTCTCGAATACTTGCTTCGTCATCGATCACCAGAATGAGTTTTTCGCCTGAGTCGATTTCACTATTTAACTCATTACTCGGTGCAGTTTCTATTGCCCTATCCTTGGCCTGTTGCACTGAAATAGAAAAAGTAGAACCCTGTCCTAGTGTCGATGTCACGTCAATTTGATGTTCCAATAACCGCGCTGTTCTTTTGACGATGGACAACCCCAATCCTAAACCTTTTAAGCGGTCGCCTTCAGGATTACTCACTTGGTAGAACTCTTCATAAATATCACAAAGAGCGTCTTCACTAATGCCTATACCTGAATCTGAGACATCAATTTTTATAAGGTTGTTTTCAACGTTGAAATTAACTTTAATCGTGCCTTGGTTAGTATATTTTATCGCATTCGATAAGTAATTTCGTAAGATACGTTCAAGCAATTCAGGTTCACTGTTTACGGAAGGGTAATGGGATGGCCAACTGATGTTGATGCCTTTTTCCTGCGCCTCTCGATTAAATTCAGAGGCCATTTCCTTAAACATCTGTTCTAATGAAAAATCTTGCTTTTTGACCTGAATAACCCCTGCATCAAGTTGTGATATATCTAATAGCTTGTCGAACAAATTGGTTAATGCAGCAACCGATGTGTTAATTTGCTCAACCACCCGTTTAACTTCTGGATATTTAATTATTTCATCTAAAACAGACGTGAAAAGCCCTAGCGCATAGAGCGGTTGACGCAGATCATGGCTCGCAGCGGCAAGAAACTTAGACTTCGCCTTATTCGCTCGCTCTGCTTCTTCTTTCTGCTCTTTAAGTTGCTCAATTAAGTTTAAATTTTCAAACCTTAACGCCAAAGTCGCTTTAAAACTTTTATTAAGTCTTAGGTTAAAGGCGGTTAATACCAATAAATAAACTATTGTCACTATACCTAACGTGTTGTGAAACTTATCGCCCAATAAAAAAAACTGAACAGCAATAGGAAGCAATATAGAGGGCACATAGGAAAAATAGCCGGGCATATAAATACTGTAGGTAAACGTTGACCCCCCTGTCATCGCCATCAAACTAATTAACAAAAATAATTGATAATTTTGATCTGCGACAGGGAAATATAAAATACTGATTGCCCCCCAAATAAGGCCTGCAACAATACTCCCCACAATAACAGATAGCTTATGTGGTACTAGGTTGTTCTCATCAAACTGATCACGCAATTTAAAATAAATAAGCCCTCTGATGATCACCATAGCCAATAATAAAGTCATGCAGAACATTATTGACTGCCAAGGTACGACGTCAGAAAAGCCATAAGACAGTGCCAATCCGATCATGAAATTAACAAACAGCAATAACGGAATAGCGTCATGCATTATTTTAATTTGTTCGATATAAATTTTGTCGTTAATACTTTGGTCAGTTGTTAGTTGCACAATATTCCTTGTCCTCGTGGCTAATGACGATTCAATAAAGCCATAACATTGATACCATATTGCAGGATTATTAGCTGTTCGTCTATCTCTTAACCATCCTCTTTCTTTTAAATATTAACCTATGAATTTCAATGACTTGAAATAATATACAGACTAAAGTCTGTACAGTACCGACCTATGGCTACTTACTCTTTTGTAAAGTAAGACGTAGTATTAGAGGACTAAATTAACGTACCTAAAATGTTTGCGGGCCGCACCTTTGCTATCTGGTAAACACTGATACGAAGGAAGTGTATTAATGAAGAACTCAGCAAAATTATCTGCTTTAACGTTAGCGCTCAGAAACACAAAATCGCTCAACCGTAATAAATTTTGGATACCCACTTGTCTGCTCCTTGCAGTTTCTCCAGTTTATGCTGGGGTTCAAACCCCAGGAAATACAGAAACCGTTACTTACAAGGCTAATGAATATACTATTACCGATGCGAGCTTATGGAGTGCTGATGGCCCAGGTAGCTTACAAGTTGACTGGTCTTTGTCTGAACAACAATGGGACAAACTTTTTGGCCGCCCTCCTCGCGCAAGACTAGGTGTTGGAGCGATCATCGACGAATGTGTTTTAGGTATTTGTGTTAAAGCTGGCGCCGCGGCAGGTCTAGAGTTTGAAGCTTACGTATTGCCGTATCTTAAAGCGGATGTCAATCCAGGAACTTTTGATTCACTAGCAGTTTATCAACCTACCGTAAAATATCAGTTTAGTGGTTTAGGTGTTGATTTCTTTGATTTAGATACTGATGACGGTTTTAACTCAGCAGAGTCAGAGTTTATTGTACACGCACCTTCAATAAAACTTGAAACCGGCCTTAATATAAGCGCAGACCTTAATTTATTTGCAGAAGCCTGTTTGTTAGGTTGTTTTTTAGACGAAACCTATAATCTAGCCAGTGTTGATTTTGCCTTACCGCTGCTTGAAATAGACACAAAAGAATCAACTGCAAGAGTATTTTCTCCGCCTACTAATGTGGTGCAACTAGTAGAACTGATGATAGATTTAGCAGAAAATCCACCAGAGTCGTTCGAAGATCTCGCCGGAAGTGTGCTCTATGATGATGTATCTGCCGTTTTAGGACGGGTTTCTAAAGCGCAATGGGATAACTACAAAGAAGAACTGCAAAGAGAAGCTGACGCAGGCAATCAGTCATCTAAAAGCAAATTAGATAAAATAGATAAGGCTGAAAGCCTTATTGCCGCTAGCCCAGTAAGCATAGAGTTTTCTAACCCTTATACCAGTGATTCTGTTGGGGACTGGGGCGGTCCAGATAATGACATAGCAAACGCTTCAATTGGTGGTGACTTTCTTGATTTAAGGCTTGATGTCGACAAAGTGCTCGGCTATGCCTTGGGCTTACCTAATGGAGCCTCACTTTCTTTAGACGATTTTGGCATTAAAAACTCTCCTGTTGATGTTGAAGTGACCCTTTTTGATATCCAAGCGGGTCCTTCAATTAATCTTGAAACCGAACTCACTTTAAACCCAGAGTTGATGGTTAATTTTGAATTCAGTGCTCCGGTGTTAATCAAAGGCGAAATAGGGGCTCAAACACACTATCAAGGCACCTGGGAAGATATTCCTGATATCGCATTATTAGCACCCAGTTCCGCCAAAAACGTTGGAGAGTATAATACCGACATAGTAACGGCAACCCCGACATTTTTTGTAGAAGCCAACATGAGCAATAGGACCTATATTGATATTGCAGCTGCTTTGGAAATTGAAGGCCCTTCCGCAACTGTTGGTATTGATGGTTTAGGAGAACTCAATATTGAATCTCCTTTTCAATATGCAATTGAATCAGACAGCATCGCTCAAATCGATATTTACAACGAGACATTTAGTACCGGAACATGGGATTCTGCTACCGAAGCTGAGAGAAACACAGGCGCTTACCGTATAGGTGAAGCGGGCGTTACTTCTGGCTTAGGAGCTTCTGAAAGTCTATCTTTCGATCCCTCTGGCGAAATAGTTTTTCAAGCTCGCTCAAAGACACGTGCTGATGACTTAGCAATCGGTGATGCGAGGGTACAACAATTCCTGAACACCGACGCCCTACTTAATGCCGACATTGCGATGCGCGGCTACGAAGACACGGCTTGGCAAGATCTCGATATTAATGTTAACCGTTTATTCGATTTCGAAGACCCTTATGGGACTGTTCGGTTTAATATAGAGGACCGTTTCAAAATTGATGTTGGTCAACTCGGGCAAGTTATGACTGATGGCCAATTAAAGGTATCGAAGAGTAACTTCTTTACTGTTGAACGAGGCGGTACGCTTGAACTTGGAGCCACTAACCCATACGGCAGTGCCGTGGGCAGAAATAATGGTTCACAGGGTGAATATGGCTTCATTAACGATGGGACCACACGGATAGAGGGCGACCTGTATATAGCTAACGACGCACTTGCAGGAGGAGATCCCAACCGATATAAGTTTATCAATAACGGCGGAGGAGCCAACGTGGTGGTCGGTAGTCAAGGTAAACTCAAGTTTGATGGGACGTTTGAGAACAGGTCCCAGGCTAGCGGAACAGGTTTTGTTAGCAACTCAGGTAGTTTTGAATTGACCGCCGATAATAATACTTCAAGAGGTATCTTTAGAAATTTCTATGGCGCAGAGCTAGATCTATTTGGCAAGCTGTCGGTATATGAAACTACCAACTCGAACAGTGGCGGTAGTTTTAGCTCTTTTCGCGACCTTTACAATAATGGCGAAGTAACGCTCTATTCGGGAGCGCAATTGGATTTACGCGGCGGTGAAGAATTAGCCTCTATCGATCAAGCGTCGGATTTTGTTAACAATGGAGAGCTTATCATCCGTAAAGGTGCAGAGTTCAAGCTCAGCGCCAATGACGGGGGTGTCGTGCTATCTAACCCACAATACCAATCGGTTGACAAAGCCATCTTCGAAAATTTACATATAGTCAAAAATGAAGGGGTTATCCGCAACGAAACCGGTCAGCTAATTATCAATGGTAAAGAAGGTAGTGACTGGCAAGCCTATCGAGCATCAGGTGATGCATTGGCATACGCTCGACAGCTACGCGATGATGCCTTATCTGACAAACCAGCTGCGTATAATGCGGCCAGTGTCACTGCGTTAACTGCAGCTAAAGACGCAAGCATAGCGCGAACTAATTTTGTCTCGAAAGCACAGCAGTACATCAATGATAGTAAGACTTATGTTGAGTTGAATTCACAGAGAGAATTAAGTATCTGGAACGCTAATCAGACTATTAAAAGAAGCTTCGATGAGATCCAACAAAAAGCATACCAGGATTACCAGTCAGGATTGATTCCCTATAGTCAGTATGTGTTGTTCTTTAATTTGTATAAAAACGCTTTTGAAGCTGAAGCTAGCGCTAAGGGCCAATTCGAAGATAGGGTGAATTTTCTGACATCTTCATACGAAGGAAGTTATAGCTCAGCTGTGCGCAACGCTGAAAATGACTACAAACTTGCACTCACTGGTCTAACTAATGCAGGCAAAAATGAATCTGAGTTACGAAGAGCCATCGACGATATAATAGATACCGGCACTGGCGTGGGTGTGATGGTTAACGGCAAAGGCGGACTGATCCTCAATTCAGGTGAACTGGTAAATAATGCCGTACTTGTTAACAGCGCTAGTGGTGCTATATACAATGACACCGATGCGACGTTGGATAACGCTGGCGGTTACCTTCAGAACAATGGTTTACTAGTCAACCAGAAAGATGCCCAACTGACCAATACTGGTGTGATTGACAATGGTATGAGTTTCTTACGCCAGGCGGCAGGCATTTTAGGCATATCGGAATTAATCAACCTTGGACAGCTAAATAACCAAGGTGAAATAATCAATAACGATACGCTGGTCAACTACGGTGATGTCTATAACCAATCAGACAGCAACGCTGCAACTGAAGCGCTTATCGTTAATTCAGGCATTATGACTAACCTTGGTCAAATCAATAACGATGCACAGCTCGCTAACGATGCGGGTTCGGAACTAAATAACCATAGTAAAATTGTCAATAATGGCACCATAACAAACGATGGCGTGTTTAATAACGGACAAAATTCTGCTCAAGATGGGAGTATGTTCAACGTTGGTGATGTTATAGGTGATGCCAACAGTTTTTATCGCAGTAAACAAACGATAAGCGGTTTAGATACTGAATTAAGTCTGCTTGATGAGCAAATTAAAGATAGTCGAGCAAGAGAAAGTTTGATAACACTGCAGCAGAACCCTTTGTTGCCAACGTCCGGCTTGTTAGGCTTTTTTAACAGCCTAATTAACACGGGCATCAAGGCGCAAAACATCGTGCTAGAAATTGCTTATAATTTGTCTGTCGCCAGCGCAAAAGATAAAACTCAAGTAATAGTAAATAACCGTTCAGACAAGTACCTTGAGCAAGTTAATGCTCAGAACAGTATCGGAAGTCTGGCGAGTATAAGCCAAAAATCTTATACCGATGCCAATGGTAACCGTATTGCTGGTTCATTTTTTGTCAATCTTGCCGCCATTGCATCAGCAAACACTGCGGAACTTGAAAATAACGGCACCTTCAACAACCGTGGATTATTTAATAATATTGCTACAATTAACAATAATGAAAGTGGTGTAATACGCAATAGCGGTATATTAATGAACGGTGAACAGGGAACCATTACCAACGCTGGTCAATTGCAAATTGAGCAAGCAACAATCGTGACCACTAGTGCGCAGGGAGGTGACTATAGCTACGAACAAAGTGGCATGCTGATTTCCAATGGCACCATAAATAATAGCGGTGCAATCGAAGTGACTGGCGGCAGCTTGATGAACGGCACATTCCAAGATGGAGTTGCTCAAATCAATAACACCGGCCAAATTAATCTGGCTGGCATCGTCACAGAAAGTCCTTCGCCAACTGACGCTAACGTAATGGTTGCCAAAATTCATACGACGGCCAGCCTGATTAATCAGAGCACAATAAACAACCAAACCGGCGGTTCAATTAACATAGGTGCGCAAGATTCTATTGCGGCTAAACACGGCTTATATTCCGTTGATACCTTAGTTAATATTGGTGACATCACCAATGAACAAGGGGCGAGCATTAATAACTATGGCATGTTGGTTAACGCCGGTAGTCTGGACAATAAATCAGGGTCAACTTTCCTCAACCAAGGGATTCTGAATAATACCGATACCGGCGAAATTACTTTTGCCGACGCCACAACGCTTGACGGCTACGTAGTTAACAATGGTTTAATCACCATGACCACGGATGACATTCTTACTTTAGCGGGACACGTTTCGGGCAATGGTATTTTTTCTGGCGATACCCATATTCTAGGTACTGAGGAAATGTTTGCCTCGGTTAATGCGGGTAATAGTCCAGGGTTACTGACCTTTGATGGCAATGTTGTAGCCGAAAATGTCGATTGGATATTTGAGATATGGGGCACTGAACGTGGTATAGGCTACGATGCTATCGACATTATCGGCGACTTCTCACTAGCCGGGGGTATGTCATTGTCTATTTTGTCATTACTTGATTTTGATACCCTGACCAGCCAAGCGTTTAACTTCTTTTCCGTTACTGGTGATTTATTTGATATCGCTGGAGATAAGATCACTGACTCATTCCAATTCACTAATTTTTCCATTGAAATGGCTAATAACTGGGCAGGTAGCTGGGATAAGAATAGCGGCGGAGGCTGGGGTTTGAATTTATCTTTCATTGGTACAAATACAGACATTTATAACGTTTTACCGACAGCAAGAGCCTTATCTCGACTTCAAGTTGATGTGCCAGAGCCGGGCACCCTGTTGATATTTGTTTCTGGTTTGTTAGCTTTATTAGGCCGAAAACGCCGTCAAAATAAAGCTAAAACGTACCATTAAGAACTAAGGACAAAGAGTTAAACACATAACCAAGCTCGCTAAATAACGCCTTATACCAATCGGATTAATTAATCCGATTGGTATTTAGTGAGCACCACGATTTAAACAATCGTGTTATTCAAAATTATATTTAATTGAAACAAAGAGAGAACGAGGTTCGCCAACAAAATAACGGTAGTTGCCAAATCCAAAATCTGCTCGTTCGGCGTAATCTTCATCCAATAAATTAAGTACCCGCGCATTCACCACCCAATTGTTACCAATTTCAGCATTCAACCTTAAATTCAGTAAGTTATGTCCTGAATATTCGGCAGTATTTTCAGGGTTTAGGTAGTAATTCCCTAAATGAAGCCACTCTAATTCTATAGTTTTACTGTTGCCATCATACCAACCAAGCTGCGCACTCCCCATATGCTGAGGTGCAGTGTCTATTTCATTGCCCTTGATGTCGACTCGGCTCAAGGTTAATGATGAATCATATTTGTGATTAGCAATAGTACCATTAGCTTTTACGTAAAAGTTATACGGTAGTTGGTAGCTGAACAAAAACTCAACACCGTGGTGAACGGTTTTACCATTACTGATGTTTTGTCTATTAGTATCTTGAAAAATGAAGTCATCTTTTTTCATCGTAAAAGCAGTGACATCATAAGAAAAATTATCCCATTGACCCCGAACACCAAGCTCCAATGAATCTAATTGCTCAGCGTCAAGATCGGCAACCGTTTGACCCGCTTGCAACCTAAACAGCTCTGTTGCTTGCGGCGCTCGATAACCTGTTGAAAATTGGCCGTAGACACGATGTAGCGGAGCAAAATTATAGTGACCACCCAATTGATAAGATAATTCATCGTAATCTACCTGCTGACTTTCAGGCCGAGTGAAACGGCAATTATCAACATTTGACTCACATGCTGAGCCATCGGACAAATGGTTGTTGTAATCGTAACGGGTCTTTTCATAACGAAGGCCTGCGTTTACGTGAAGGTTTTCAGTAATACTCCATTGTGCTTGGATGTAAGGCGAGTAAACTTCTGCGTTGACTTTATAATCATAGTGCCTGCCCGCTGGCAGCGTTGGCGAAAACTCTTCACTCTGATCTTCAATTAATGTCCCCTCAGTGATATCGGTATCTAAGCCGAGCAACCACAGTGAATCATCAACTTTATGCTCTACCGCGGCTTTAAAACCGATACCTCGCTGGCCATTTTTTTCAACCGGTTGCCAAGGCACGTAATGTTGTAAAAACTTCATACTTGTCCATCGTACAAAAGGTGTAAATCGCAAGCGAGTCTGATCATTTTTTTGATAATAAATTTCGCTGTAGGCTCTAAATGACTGACTGTCACGAAAAGCTTCAGGGTTAGGATTTTGCTTTTTCAATGAACTATCTTTATAAGCTTGCTCACCTTGAATGAATCCGGCAGTTTCTTGGTTGAGGTTCGTTGCTGCGATCACACTTTTGACTGACCATAATTGATCCTGAAACTGGTGCACTAGGTTAAACTTCTGCTGAGCAAAACCGCTATCGTCTTTATAGCCACCGTCATGCTGGCCGTTACCAAAGACGAGTAGCGCTTGTTCACCCCATTGCTCGCCGACCGAAAATTCGCCACCGTAATAATCATGAGGGCCAGCTGACAGGCCAACACTGGCGCGAGAATAATCAAAGGCGTCGGGTGAAATAACATTGATCACTCCATGGACAGCATTTGAGCCAAACCTTGTACTTGAAGGGCCTCTTAGCACCTCAATCCTTTGCGCTTGTTCTGAATTAACATCAAAAAGTTGGTTAGTATTACAAAACCCTGGCGCCCGCAACGAAATGCCGTCTTGGGCCATGAAAAAAGCTCCGCAACCACCAGCACCAGTGAGCACAGGAGAGCGTATTGCAGTCAAATGCTCTTGCCCATTGCCTCGGCTAATCCACCCACCCGGCACTCTCACTAACGCTTGGTTGATATGCTCATGTTTGATAAGTTCAAGTTCGTCACTGTTAACCACTGACAGATTACTGTCTAAATCCAATAACGAGCGACTATTTATCGATGAAGTAATGGTTATTTGCTCAATGTCCGAGGAACTTGCTTGCGCCCAAGCAGAACTCGATAACAGCAGAGCCAAAGCCAACGTAGAATTGTTCACATGTGATCCTTTGTTAAAACTATTTTTCATTCATATTGTGGAGAAACTAGAGTGTGTTGAACTGTCATATAGATTCTTGTTGATATACGAAAAAACCGCCAGACCCGATCAGGAGATAGCGGTTTATTTTAGTCATCTGCACTTCATATTCATTTGATGACTTTCAGTCAGTGCCAATTACCACCTAGATACTAATGCTTAAACCATAACCCAAGCTGCGTATATTCGTTAATGACAAGCAACGAAGAGGTAATAATACTTTATTTTGGTCACCTCAGCTCTAGTTCACGTTAACTAGTGCCATTTGTTTGCGTATATAAGCTATTTGCTGTGCTAACGGGAGATCTTTAGGGCAAACGTCTTCACACCCGAGCAGTGTCATGCAGCCAAAGACACCATTGTCATCGCCAATCACTCGATAATAGTCTTGATCTGTTCTCTGGTCTCGTGGGTCAAGTTTATAGCGCGCGATTTGATTGATCCCAACACCGCCAATAAAATCAGGTCTCATCTGAGCAGTCCCACATGCAGAAATACAACAGCCACATTCAATGCATCGTTCCAGTTCGTAAATGTCCTCTGCAAGTTTAGGTTCCATTTTCTCTTCAATATCAGACAAGTTTATTGCCTCTTCTTGTCGATGGATCCAAGTTTCAAGTCGTTCTGACATACCGCGCATCCATTTACCGGTATTTACGCTCAAATCGCCAATCAATTCAAAACCTGGCAACGGCGCTAAATAAATATCGCTTGGTAGATCTTTAGTTAATGTTCTACAGGCCAAACTCGGCGTACCATTAATCAGCATAGCGCAGCTGCCACAGATGCCAGCACGACAAACAAAGTCAAACTGCAGCGACGGATCTTGGGTTTCTCTTATTTCGTTTAATGCAATAAACAAAGTCATCGCATAGGTTTCTTCAATATTGTAGCGTTGAATCGATATTTCACTGGTTTCGTCTGCAGGGTTATGGCGAAAGATATGAAAGGTTAACTCGCGCGGCGACTCTATTTGTTTGACCTCAATAATATCTAGAGACATTAATCTTTCTCCGGTAAGCGAGCATTATGGCCTCGCAAATTTTCAGGTAATAAATGTTTATATGGCATCAATTGCTCTTGCAGACTTTGTCCGTCGCCATTGTTTTCAAAAGAAGTTTTAATGTCGTCAACATCTGATTGCCGTGCAGGGGTGTCTGGATGTTCAATGCGATCTTTGGCACCATACCCTCGCCAATTTGGCGGTAATTCCATCTGTTGAACATCAAGCGCTTCATAATGGAGCGTAGGCAGTAAATCAGTTTCTTTTTGCCAACTGGCCAAGGTGCGACTCAGCCACTTCTCGTCATCTCTTAATGGAAAATCTTCTCGGCAATGTGCGCCGCGACTTTCTTTTCGTTGCAATGCACCTAAAGCAACACATAAAGAAAGTTTCAGCATTTTTTGAATACGATAAGCCGTCACGAGCTCAGGATTAGCCCCTTTTGCTTTACTGGTGACCTTGATTAGATTTGCTCGCTGATTAAGTTGCTTGAGCTGTTCAACCGCCTGAGCTAATTGTGTTTCATTTCTAAAAATAGCGACATTTTTCGTCATGATTTCTTGCATTTCTTTTTTAATCGCAAACGCATTTTCTGTGTTATTTTCATCAAAAAATTGCAACAGCTTGGCTTGCTCTTTTTTATAAAATTGTTCGATTAATGCGGTCGATATATTGATATTTCCTTCAGAGCTATCTAAATAGTCAGCCATGTAGTCACCGACTATCATGCCTCCAACCACAGTTTCAGCAACAGAATTACCACCTAATCGGTTAAAGCCATGCATATCCCAACATGCAGCTTCGCCTACTGAGAATAGACCGGAAAGTGTAGGTGATTGACCTGTATAATTGGTACGAATGCCGCCCATTGAATAATGCTGAGCGGGCCGAACAGGGATTAACTCTTTAACCGGATCTATACCAAGGAAATATTGGCAAATTTCTTTAACTTCACGCAGTTTAGTATTGATGTGTTCTTCACCTAACAAGCGAATATCTAACCAGAGATGTTCGCCAAATCGTGATTTCACCCCAAAGCCTTTAGCAATATGAGTCTCCATCCATCTAGCGACCACATCGCGGGAGGCCAACTCTTTTTTCTCTGGCTCATAATCAGGCATAAATCGATGTAAATTTGCGTCTAATAACAGCCCCCCATCACCACGACAACCCTCAGTGACAAGAATACCCGCAGGAAAAATGCCGGTTGGATGAAATTGTACCGCTTCCATATTCCCTAGTTCTGCGACCCCTGTTTCTAATGCGATTGCGGCACCTATTCCCTCGTTAATAACGGCATTAGTAGAAGATTGATAGATTCGGCCAAAGCCGCCAGAAGCAATACAAGTCGACTTAGCCACATAAGCGATCAATTCTCCGGTCATTAAATTGCGAACAATAGCACCGCTGCACCTTTCACCATCATGGATAAGTGATATTGCCTCCATTCGTTCATGGACGGGAATATCGTTTGCGATGGCTTCGTTACTCATGGTGTAAAGCATTGAATGCCCAGTACCATCGGCGACATAACAAGTGCGCCACTTCTGTGTACCACCGAAATTTCTTGCGGTAATTAAGCCATGAGCTTGTTCAGTTTCTTGTAACGTTACTTGTTTGCCATCAATCACGCTATGCAGGTCGCCTTTTTCAACTCGATTCCAAGGAACCCCCCAAGCAGCGAGTTCTCTAATGGCTTTAGGGGCGGTATCAACAAACATTCTGACCACTTGTTGATCAGCTCCCCAGTCACTGCCTTTGACGGTATCTAGAAAGTGTAGGTCTTCGTTATCCCCTTTACCTTTGACGCTATTACCTAGACTTGCTTGCATGCCACCTTGCGCGGCCGACGAATGCGAACGTTTTGGCGGCACCAAACTCAACACAATCACCTCAAAGCCTCTGCGTTTTATTCCAATCGCTGTTCTCAGGCCTGCTAAACCGCCCCCTATTACTAACGCATCTGTCTGTATTATTTTCATGCGTTACTCCGGCTTATTTAATATTTCGATGACTTGGCTATCCTTTGGATGATACCTTTCACCTGCATTGTCAGCATGTTCATAACCAATTTTCATATAAGCTAATAAGGTCGCAACACCAAGAATTAAAAAGAAAGCGGTTAATAACCACTTTAATTTTTGTAGCCGCTTTCTGGCTGCTTTAGGGTCATTACCCAGAAACCATCCCCATTTCATTGCCAGCCGATATAAGCCTATGCCACCATGAATTTCTACCACGAATAATAAAATCAGGTATAGCGGCCACATTCGCCCCGTCCATACGCGATCTGATGATGCGTAAGGTCCAATGTCTGCTGGGTTGAACGCTAGTTGATACAAATGTACAGACACTAAAAAGAACAGAATGAAACCAGTAATAACTTGCACATACCACAGCATAGTATCGCTATGTTTGAATCGAGCTAAGTGACGGTGTAGGGCACTATATTCTTTAACATTGGCTGGAAACTTTCTTAGTGCGAGTGCTGCGTGAATGACAATCAGGGAAAAAATAACAACGGCGACTAATGACACCAGTATCGGATAAGGTTTTCCAAAAATATGCTCTCCTTCAAACAACTTAGTGACCCACAGCATGGCATCAAGGCTGATTAAAATACTAGAAACAAAAAACATATGCGCCCACATAAACAAGGCAAGGATTAAACCTGTTGCCCCTTGGACGATATCGAGCCTAGCAGGCCACAAATTCAAGTTTTTGGTCATAACGTTCCTGTTAATAGCTATGAATAGTCATACCTTCATATCAAACAAAACCGAGTGCTCAGTCATGTAAATGAAGTTAATAACAATGTTGGCGAGTAAACAATTGATTTTCATTCTGCTACAAGTGTAGAAGAACAATCTTGTTCTTGATCAAAAAGCCTCTGTATTTCTACAGAGGCTTCATCATAGGTTTGATCACAGAGGCAATATGCCCGAACAATGGGTTCAGGTATTATTGAACGATTATTTGAAGTTAAAATGAATATTTAACATCTATTCCTGCTTCTAAACCTCGATTAATGCGACCATGAGGCACATCTAATACGTCTGCCGCATAACCACCTAAAGAAAAAATATAACGCTTATCTAGCAAGTTCTTACCCCATAAACCAATTTCTAATGAATCTTCATCGTTGGTCCAGGATAAACGAGCATTTAAGTCTTCAATATCTCTAAAATAAGCATTAACTGGTTTTTTATAGTCTTCAAGGCCAACCTGTTCATCATTAAGATTTTCTTCAAACACATAATCAATGTGTAAGTTGGTGGTCCCGACACCAAAGTCTGGCATCCAATCTAGCATCAACGTGTAATTCGTTGCGGCATCGATTGATGTTTTTTGTGCGTTAATTAAGTCGCCTTCACCATTATAGAAGTCAGGAGAGAAAATATCTGTAGTTCTAATTTCTGTTACCACCCCAAGTTGCAAGCTGCTAGTAGCATTCCAGCGTATATCAAATTCGGCACCGGTTATTTCTCGATCTTCATTAATAATAGTTGGTACAGCTTGCAAATTTTCTGGAGTTTTAGATGATATCGAGCGCTGTAAATTGTCTAGTTCCATATAATAGGCACTTACATTTGCAACCACTGAATCCCACAATACCGCCTTATAGCCCATCTCATAGTTCGTTGTGTCTTCAGGCTCAAACGATTCCATACTTGGTGTTAATGAATCATAGCCACCGGATTTGTAACCGGTTGAATATGACAAGAATATCATTTGATCATCATCTAGCTGATAGCTAGTAACCAGTCGTCCGGTCACTTTGCTCCAAGAATCACTCGCTTTCATGTCAACTTGCTGAAATAGTAAATTATTCACACCTGGGCGAACTTCAGCAAAATTGGTCTGTGGAATGTACCAAGAGAAATCTTTTTTATCTTTTGAATAGCGCAAACCGCCAATTACATTCCATTTATCTGAAATCGAGTAGTCGACATCGGCATAAATACCCCAGTTAGTGAAATCACCAGTATTATGTATACTTTCTCGCCAAAATTGGCCAGTAAAACTAGGCCCGTAAATTTCAGGAAAGCCCATTTGAGCAGCTACGATGTCATAAGTAATATCGCCTGTGGCAGTAACAATATCAGCAGATAATGGCACTCCTGGCATTCCAATACCTGCCATGATCGCATCACCAAAACCCAGTACATTTAAGGCATTAGCCCATTCATCGGCGTTCCATAAATGATCCATAGGAAAACCACTCATAGCAAAAAAGTTATTAACCACACTATCGAAAGTCGCGCCCGGCCCAAATGCACCCTCGGCATGGGCGTCGCTAGTGCCACCAATTATGCCTGCAACTTGTCCTGCGACACCGTCTTTAATAGTATTGTTTAATTCACCAGTCACTAACCGAGCAGCGGTGTCTGCGGTTAACGTTAAATGGGTATTTTGCTTAACGTCTTCCTTTGAATAGGAGAAACCCCCGACCGCATTTATTTTTTCGCTGACATAGTTGAACTGCAGTTCTGTATACAAGATATCTGAATCTTCATGATTTATGGTATCAAAATAACGCGTTATGTCGGCAGTACCATCTTCATCTTGACGATTGTATGTGTCCCAATCACGGAAGCTTAATATGTACTTCATTGAAAGTTCATCATTAAATTCATGATTTAACTTAGCAATAACGCCATACATATCGCGCTTTTCTTTACCACCTTGAACATCATTTTCTGCTTTATTCAGAAAAACCTCACCTTTACCATAAGAATATTCACTAATACCTATTGCCATAGATGGGGCTTGATTTAAATCATCAAAGTCATAGGAAACCTGGAAGTTAGTTTTAGATGAAATATCCCACAACAAGGAAATTTTTCCTGCACTATGATCAACCTCTCCCAGATCCCAAATTTTCGATCCTTCATTCCAAGCAGGACGGGCAATATTATCGACAATGCCGTCTTGTGACGTTGTTAAGCCATTTAAGCGAATATAAACATTATCGGCAATAGCGATATTAGCCATTGCCTCATAACGTTGAAGGTTATCTTTACCAAGCGTTGCTTTAACAAAACCCTCAGTGTCCGCATGAGGCGCGTTAGGAACCACATTCACAACACCCATAGCAGCATTTCTACCAAATAAAGTTCCCTGCGGGCCTTTTAGTACTTCAATTCTTGCTATATCTGAAAACAAAACATTGTGAGCCGCTTGTGGCATATAAACATCATCATAAAATGACGCAGAAGAAGGGTCGCCACCAACACTAATTCCAGGACTTTCGATACCGCGCATTTTAATGCCATCTTGGGTCATAGTGCCGTCACCAAAGTCAAAACCAGGAATAAATTTATCCACTTCGCTCAACAATACTGAGCCACTTTCTTTGATTAAACTGCTGCTGACAGTACCCACTGTAACCGGCACTTTTAAAATGTTTTGAACACGCTTTTGTGCCGTCACCGTAACAACTTCGATGTCACTTTCTTGTGTCGGCTTGTCAGCAGCAATTACCCAAAGTGGAGTAAGGGCTAAACTTGCCGCAACGGCCTTTGCAATACAACTTTTATTCAAATGTTCATGTTTAAAAATTCGCATAGTTTTCTATTTCCCCATTGATTATTCATTTATATTTTTTGTTTTATGATGTTTATGTTAAAGCTGCGTCGCTATCGCTTAAACAGCTCCATGCGCTATCCTTATTGGAATTCTTTTTTTGCATCCTTGCTCATTAACTTAAGGTAGAGATCCGGCATTAACACATATAGCCAATGTGCAATTTTTGACACTCGACCTAAATACAACACTCGTTCTCTATTTAACGTTGCCCTAAGGATTTTGTTTGCTGCGACCCGTGGTGCTATTTGCTCACCGTTAGTCCTCTTTTTGATTGCTCCAGGTGACGAAAAGCCATTATTAACTTGAGCGGTTAGCTCGGGCCTCGACTTAACAAAAGAAGGGCAAATAACGGTTACACCGATATCATCGTCAGCAACTTCGCTGGCTAGCGATTGAAAAAAACCTTCCATTGCATGCTTACTGGCACTGTAGGCAGAGCGACCATACAAAGGAGCAAAACCTGCGACACTTGAAACCGCGACGATTTGGCCTTTGCTTTTAAGTAAATGTGGCAAGCAAAGTCGGGTAATTTTAACGCTAGCGGTAAAATTGACGGCCATAATCGTGTCAAAGACATGTTCTGCTGTGTCTTCAAACTTACTCATGTGAGTAATGCCTGCGTTGTTGATCAAAATATCAATACTGCCAAAATGATTAATTGTTTGTTCAACTGCGCCCCGCAGCGCAGCAAAGTCAGTAATATCAGTGACGATAGGTAAAAGTTGTTGGCTTGGAATTAGATTATTAATATTCAAGTCCAATGCGACAACATTGGCACCACCGGCGATAAGCTGTTCAATCAAAGCGGCAGCCAAGCCACCGCCACCACCTGTAATAACGACAGTTTTGTTTTTAAATTGCATGGCCATGCTCAAAATTCTCTAACTGTCGAAACTTTTTCATAGCAAAAAATGAAATCAATACGGTTCCGACGATCATCGCAGCAATGACTTGTAATGCGATTGCCGGTGAATATGTCTGCGCTAAAATACCTGCGCCAACGCCACTTGCTGCAGGAATGCATTGACTGATAATGCTATAGAAACTCATCACCCGACCACGATGTTGATCGGCAGAAAAAGTTTGTAAGCCAGCAACAATAAAGCTAATCGCAATACCGCCACATATGGAGGCAACAGACAGCCCTACAACAGATAATATTAAGTTTGTTTCTAAGCCTAAATAAGCTATTCCTGAGCCTGCAATGGCAATAGCCACCATCAACTTAATACCTATTTTTCCTTGGCTTTTTAACTTCATCGCGACTAAACCGCCAATAATGAGGGCGAATGCTATTAAACTCAGATAATAGCCTTGCTGTGTTTCTGTCAGATGTAATTGTTCGCTGGCGATTGTTGGTAAAACAACTTGCATAGGTCCCATCAGCAAATAAGTAATCATTGATAAGAGCAATAGCTGTTTAAGATAAGCAGAATGCTTAACAAAACGCATGCTGTTGCTAATGTCTTGCCAAGTTTTTTCTGTCGGTTTTTCTTTAAAATGAAAACCCAGTGGAATAAGTAAAAGACTCGATATGACAAACAGAGAAGAAGCGGTATAAAGCACACTATGCCAGTCAAAATTGACCTTGATTTGCTTTAACAACACTGGAGCCAAGCCAAAACCGGTCATGACCATCAGGTTCAGCGCAATAGAAGCACCGGCAATTTTAGTTGAATTGACGTAAAAAGGGCTATTTTCCAGAGAAATAT